>Ga0209979_1000224_pt1 | contig 87357 bp, 85 predicted proteins | sample AnhtaG_FD_183114 | JGI IMG/M metagenome (GOLD analysis project Ga0209979, IMG submission 183114) | Deep subsurface microbial communities from Anholt, Denmark to uncover new lineages of life (NeLLi) - Anholt_01485 metaG (SPAdes) (version 2) | ecosystem: Environmental > Aquatic > Marine > Oceanic... | reverse complement strand
CGTCACCTCCTCACTAGCCCCGGTCTACGAATTCGCCGAGATGATTGTCAACACAGGCAAACCGGTGCTGCCCTGGGCATACTCCACGGAGAATGTGTCAGACATCCACCAGATCGCCTTGGCCATCGCGGGCGGCGAGGAAGCGCTTCGTGACAGACCTCTCTTCGCTCTCTTCTCCACATTTCAGCCACCCCTTGCGCATACGCAAGAAGATCTGGCCAACGTCCTCTGGGCGGCCGACCACGATCTGCCCATCGTCTATCTCGGGGGCGGCAGTGCCGGTGCAACGGCGCCCGTGACCGCCGCAGGGACCCTCGTCATCTGCCTCGCAGGAGCGTTGAGCGGCCTGGCGGTGATCCAACTCAGGAAGCGAGGCACCCCGACATGCATTGGCGCCGTGCCCCAGCCGATGGATCTGCGCACCGGCCGGCCATGCTACGGCGCGCCCGAGATGAGCCTGCTCAGTGGGGCACTGTCGGACGTGTGTCGCTACCTCGGGGTCCCCTTCATGGGCACCGCCGCTGCCTCAGAGGCCAAGGTCTTGGACCTGCAGGCGGCCATAGAGAGCACGCTGCAAGTGGTCCTTTCGGGGCTGAGTGGGGCGACGCTGGTTCATGACGTCGGCTTCCTTGACTGCGCTGACATTGGCTCGCTGGAGTTGCTCGTGGTGGCCGATGAGATAATCGCCATGACAAGGCGCGTGATGCGGGGCATCGAGGTCAGCGACGATACCTTGATGCTTGACCTGATTGACAGGGTGGGTCCGGCAGGGCATTTCATGGCTGAGGAAGAGACCGCGAGCCGGTGCCGCGCGGAGATCTGGGCGCCCAAGCTGATGAATCGTGACGCCTGGGATGGCTGGAAGGCGGCAGGATCCCCAACGATGCGCGGCCGCACCCAGCAGCGATTGCACGAGATCCTGGCCACCCACCAGCCTCCTCCATTGCCAGATGGTGTCAGTGAGCGCATCGACTCCATCCTGCAGGCCGCCGAGGAGCGCGAGGCTGCCCAGAGGGCGAAAGCATGAACCCTCCAGGCCGCCAAAATGGTAGCCAGCAATTCCCGGGGGAGAGATCGCGTCAGTTGGAGGCTGACGAGTTGGCATTCGAAGTGGAGAGGACCAGTTCCAGTAGTACAGTGAATCACTCGCGACGGGGCGCCGCGGAGAAGGCCGGTGAGGGGAGTGCTAGCGCGCCGAGGTGGATAACAAGGGTAAGCAGCCCTTCCGTCGCGCTTCATGGTTGGATCTAGTTCAACCAGGCATGGAGCGTGCGGCGGGACGAGATGGAGTTCGCCAGCCGCCAGCGTTCGTGTCGGAGAGAACTCATCTGCGCGAGCCCACGCAGACGGTCGAGGATCTGGCACACATCTCAGAGATGTATCCATCAGCTCGGTGATCGAGGATTGATGCCAGGCAGGAGCAGGACGATGACGAAAGCGGTTCGTTTGGTGAAGACAGGCAAGTTGTTGCAGTTGCAGGAAGTGCCTCGACCCGAAATTGGGGAACAGGACGTGCTCGTCCGCGTCAAGGCTGCTGGCATTTGCCACTCCGACGCGCACTACCGCACTGGTGTGTCCCCCGTGTCCTCGCTGCCATTGACCCTGGGCCACGAAGTTGCCGGCGTGGTTGAGGAAGCTGGCTCTCAGGTCACCAGTGCGAAAGTGGGGGACCGGGTATGCCTGCACTATCTGGTGACGTGCGGAGACTGCTTCTACTGCACTACCGGCAATGAGCAATTCTGCGCCTCTGTCGCCATGATTGGGAAACATCGGGACGGAGGATACGCAGAATACGTCGGTGTGCCCGCCCGCAACGCCTTCCCTCTCCCCGATGATCTCAGCTTTCAGCAAGGCGCAGCGCTTATGTGCTCTTCCGCAACGTCATATCACGCGCTGCGAAAGAGCGAGGTCAACCAGGGAGAGACGGTAGCAGTTTTCGGCGTTGGTGGTCTGGGAATGTCAGCGGTACAACTTGCACGTGCGTTTGGCGCCCTTGATGTCTATGCGGTAGATGTGGACCAGAAGAAGTTAGAGACGGCCAGAGATCTCGGTGCTATCCCCGTTGATGCCAGTTCACGCGACCCGATAGAGGAGCTCCGGCGGCTAACAGAAGGAAAAGGCGTGGATGTGGCCTTGGAACTGATCGGCCTCCCACTGACGATGCAGCAGGCGGTCCAGTCCCTTGCCATCTTTGGGCGAGCTGTGATAGTGGGCATCACCGATCTGACCTTCGAGATTGCCCCATACGCTGATCTGCTGATGAAGGAAGCGAAGGTCGTTGGTGCAGCCGATCATCTGGCCCAGGAGCTACCCGCATTGATCGAAATGGCCCGGCGTCGCACCTTGGATCTCTCGCACCTGGTCACAGCAACCATCCCTCTCGATGCCGAGGCCATCAACGAGGTTCTGGATCGTCTTGAGCGTGGCGAAGCGGGGGTTCGCACGCTGATCTTGCCTTAACAAACACTCAGGTGCCAGCAAGTGCCTTGGATCCGAAAGGCATTTCGTCGGCCCAGCCCATGCTCATCATACGTACGAGAGCGGCATTAGCCCAAGAGGAAGAGCGATGATCTCACTGCACTTCTCTTTGTTCAACCGCGAGCAGTGCGAAGCTATCCACCACGCTTCTTTGGAGATCTTGCGACGTACCGGAGTGCGCGTCCTCCATGACGGTGCTCTCTCGTTGCTGCGGGAGAGCGATGCGGTGATCACAGACAACAATCTGGTTCGCTTCCCGGCAGACCTGGTGGAATGGGCGTTGAAACAGGTACCGTCGCACATCTCTCTCGGTGAACGTGGGACCAATCGAGCAGTGGTACGCCTGGAGGGGCGATCTGTCAGTTTTGGCCCCGGCTCCGACTGTCCCAACTATCTTGATCCACGCGATGGGCAGCGCCGTCCTTTCACTGTGGCCGATGTGGTGGATTGCATCCATGTGGTCGATGCTCTGCCGGAACTGGATTTCGTGATGTCTATGGGTATCCCCTCCGATCTGAAGACGGGCAACCACTACCGCCACCAATTCGCCGCCATGATACAACACAGCACCAAGCCCATAGTGTTTGTCTGTGATGATCGAGCCGATTGCGAGGCTATTGCAGCAATGGCGTCAGCCTGCGCAGGCGGGATGGAGGACCTGCGCCTCAATCCCACGCTGCTGCTGTATTCGGAGCCGACCTCACCTTTGCAACACGGCACGACAGCTACCGAAAAGCTACTCTACATGGCAAAGCAGAGGCTTCCCGTTGTTCATTCGCCAGCACCGATGATGGGGGCCACAGCCCCTGCCACTCTGGCCGGTGGGCTGGCTCTGGGCAATGCTGAGGTGCTGAGCAGCCTGGTGGTCCATCAGCTCAAACGTCCAGGGGCTCCGTTCGTGTACGGCAGCGGACTGCATCACATGGATATGAAAACGAGCATCAGTGTCTATGGAGCGCCAGAGTTTCAATTGGCCCGCGTGGCCGTGGCTGAAATGGGGCGCTTCTACAGCCTGCCAACCTGGGGCTACGCCGGCCACTCTGATAGCTGTGTCATGGACGAACAAGCAGCAGGAGATGCGGCCTTCTCGGTGTTGGTCGCTCTCCTGGCCGCGCCGAATCTGGTCCACGATGTGGGCTACTTGGAAGCGGGGCTCACCACATCTCCTGAGATGATCGTTCTGACCGCCGAGATCATCTCGATGATGAAACGCTTCATGGATGGCGTTGAAGTGGATGTGGAGACTCTGGCCCTGAACGAGATTCACGAGGTGGGACCCGGAGGCAACTTCCTGGTCCGACCACATACGCGGGACCACTTTCGCGAGTTCTGGCAGCCCAGTCTCTGGGAGCGGCGAAGAGCCGGTGAATGGGCCCGTGACGGAAGCAAGAGCTTGGGAGACAGGCTGCGCGAGCGCACAATCGACCTCATAGAGAGCCATCGGCCGGCGCCACCATCCGACTCCGTTCGTCAGGAAATCCGATACATCCTGCAACAGCCAGAAGCTGACTCTCAATGATCCCTTACCACGGTGGAGAGTGCATCGCTTACCATGAAGATATCGGGAGGATTAGCATGGAAACAGTGTTGAGAAGTGCGGAAGCGACAGTGATCATCGGCCCGAAGCGGCCGACGGTCGTCATCGGCGAGCGGATCAACCCTACCGGAAAGAAACGGTTGGCGGAGGCGTTGGTGTCCGGCGACCTGAGCGTGCTGAAAAAGGAGGCGATAGCCCAGGTAGAGGCAGGAGCCGATGTCTTGGACATCAATGTCGGCACAGAGGGAGTGAATGAGGTGGCTCTTCTACCCCAAGCAGTGCGAGCGGTGATGGAGACAGTGGATGTCCCACTGGCCATTGATACGTCCGACCCCGAAGCGCTGGCTGAGGCACTGACGGTGTACCGAGAGCTCGCCCCCGAGGGCAAGCCGTTGGTCAACTCGGTCAACGGTGAGGAGGCACGCTTGGCCGTGCTGTTGCCACTGGTCAAGGAACACGGCGCAGCGGTCATCGGTCTTTGCATGGGCGATGAGGGTATCCCCCCAACTTCGGAGCAAAGGGTGGAGATCGCTCGTAAGATCGTGGAGCGGGCCGAGGCTCTGGGCATCCCCAGGATGGACGTGGTGATTGATTGCTTGGCGATGGCAGTTGCGGCCGACGATAGAGCAGGGCAAGTCACTCTAGAGACAATCCACATGGTGCGAGAGGATCTGGGGGTCAACATGACCGTGGGCGCCAGCAACACCTCGTTTGGCTTGCCCGAGCGGCAGACGATTGACCGCGCCTTCTTGGCGATGGCTATCCTTGCCGGCGTGAATTGCCCTATCGGGGATGTGACCAAGGTGCGGCCCGCCGTCCTGGCCGCAGACTTGCTCGTAGGACGCGACGCCTACGCTACGCGGTACATAGAGGACTATCGCCAGAGGGCCCAGGGTCGGTAGCTCAGCACAAGCGATAACCGTCCCCATCCTGCAAGATGCGCGGAGCCAGCTCAACACGGAAGACGCGCTTCAGGGCTTGAAGAACATTCCAAGGCCCACGTCAATCGCTGGAGGAGTGAGGTCAATGGGCGCAGACCTCCGCGCAGGCAACGTGTCGGCGGTTGGACACAGAGTGGAACGGCTGTGTCTCCGGCCACTTGAAGCGTGCACGCAATCGCGCAGGCCTGTGCACACTGCCGACGACCATGTGGTTTGGCCGCGTACGGACAGCAGAATTAGTCCGTGGCTCTCTTTGTCGTCACGATGCACTGATTTCGACGGTACGGACTTCTCTTCCAAGTCCAGAAACTCAAGAGGAGGTAAGGATGACTCAACAAACTGAAGTCACGACTCTACATCCAAAGCTACAGGTCCTTTCTGAGGAGCAGATTCTGGAGATCCACCACTCCAGCCTGGACATACTCTCCGAAACGGGTATCGTCATCAAGAACGAAGAGGGGAGAAGACTGCTACTGGAAGGAGGAGCTTGGGAATCTGAAGATCGCATCAAGATACCGCCCCATCTGGTCACCAATGCTATGGCCAGCGCTCCATCGCGCATTCCGATGTATGACCGCCTCGGTGAGATGGTGATGCCGCTGCAAAAGGGCAAGGTTTTCTTCGGTTCTGGGTCCGACTGCATGTTCACCGTGGATGTAGAGACAGGCCACCGACGGAAGACCACCGCCGAAGACGCACAGCGCATGGCTCATCTCTGCGATGGGTTGGATCAGATTGACTTCGTCATGTCTATGGCTACCCCCGCTGACGTAGAAGCACGAGACACTCACATACATGGATTCGTCGGGATGATCCGCGGCTCGGTCAAGCCCAACGTTTACACCGCGAGCGGTCGCAGGGACATGGAAGACATTCACCGGATCGCGTGCGCGGTGGCTGGGGGGGAGGAGAAGCTGCGAGAGAGGCCATTCCTGCTCCTCTATGCTCAGCCGATTTCCCCACTTCTGTTTGCCGATGAATCCGTGGACAAACTGCTCTTCTGCGCAGAGAAAGGGATCCCAGCCTGCTATCCCCCATCCACCAACACCGGTGGCGGTGGACCGATTACCCTGGCGGGAGCATTGGCCCTGGGCAGTGCTGAGAGTCTGGTAGGTCTGGTGCTGACCCAATTGGCGCAGAGAGGAACTCCCTACGTCTATGGGATGAACACGTCAACCCTTGACATGAAATCGACCATAGTCAGCTACGGAAGTCCCGAGTGGTCACTCAGCATGGCAGCGTCCACCGACATAGCAGAGTACTACGGCCTGCCATCCTGGGGATTTGCAGGTGCAACCGATAGTAAGGTTGTGGATGCCCAGGCTGGGATTGACGCCAGCATTTCTATCATGACGGCCCTCCTAGCTCGCTGCAACCTCGTACACGACGTGGGATACATTGAATACGGGAATACTTCCTCAATGGAGATGCTGGTCGTCGCAGACGAGATCATTGGGGAAGTGCGCTTTCTCATGAATGGCGTACCTGTGAACGAAGTAACCTTGGCGCGTGAGGCGATTGCCAGAGCTCGGCCGGGAGGAGGCTTCTTGGCGGACGACCACACTCTCGACAACTGGGAGTGGGCACAGTGGCGTCCCACACTGATTGATCGCACTCGATACGAGCAGTGGGTGGAGAAGGGAAGCAAGGACATCGCTGCTCGGGCCAACGAGCGGGCACGGCAAATCCTAGACAAGCACGAGGTGCCTCCTTTGGCCGAAGCAGCCGAAGAGGAGATTGCGCGGGTCCTTGCCGAACGAGGAACGGAAGACACTTAGGAGAAGACGATGCCGAGAACGGGTCTCATCGGAGGACAGTACAGACCCTTGACCGAAGAACAAGTCCAGAGAATCCACGAAGCATCGCTGACAGTCTTGGAACGGACTGGCATCTCTGTGGACAACGAGGAGGCACGGGCACTGTTCCGTAAGGCGGGTGCCCACCTGGATGGGGACCGCGTTTGCATCTCCCGCGCCATGGTAGAGGAGGCAGTGGGCCACGCTCCGTCCCAGGTTCTGTTGGCCGGTCGCGAGCGGGTGCACGATCTCCTCCTGAAAAACAAGCGGGTCTATGCGGGTACCGGCGGTTCACCGACCCAAGTGCTGGACCCCGGCGCGGAGACCGTTCGAGCCGGCACCCTGAACGACCTGGCTGACTTGGTTCGCTTGGCGGACGGACTGGAGTACGTGGACTTTATTGTCATCCCCCTGTATCCGACGGACGTCCCGGCCGAGCACATACCCGTCAATCGCTTCTATGCCAGCCTAACCAATACAACCAAGCATGTGATGGGAGGTATGGACTCCGTTCGCGGAGCGGAGGAAGTCCTTCAGATGGCGGTGCACATCGCGGGCAGCCTAGAAGCTTTGCAAGAGCGTCCCATTATCTCTTGCATCGCGTGTTGGATGATCAGTCCTCTCCATCTGGACGACAGAGTGACCGATATCCTTCTACACTGGTGCCGACAGGGGCTTCCGCTCGTGCTGTCCTCGGCGCCGATGGCCGGTTCGAGCGCGCCCGTGACACTGGCGGGGACACTGGTGCAGCTCAACGCCGAACAGTTGAGTGGCATCGTACTCACGCAGCTAGTACAGCCCGGGACACCGGTTTTGGCGGGCTATATTCCGGGCGTCGCCGATCTCCGCACCGGCGGGTACCTGGGCGGAGCTGTTGAGTTCGGCATCATGCAGGCGGCGGCCGCTCAAATGTCCCATTTCTATGGCGTACCGATCTACGGCTCCGGCGGCATGACCGACAGTAAGCTCCCAGATCAACAGGCAGGCTACGAGAAGATGGTGACCTTGCTGCTGGCGGCCATGGGGGGTTGCAACTACATTCACCACGCTGTCGGCATGATCACCAATATGAACTGCGTGTCACTGGAGCAGGCGGTCATTGACGATGAACTCGTTGGCATGGTGAAGCGCGTCCTGCGGGGCATCGATGTGACGGACGAGACGTTGGCGTTGGAAGCGATCAAGCGAGTAGGCCCAGGGGGGCACTTCTTGATGGACGGCCATACCGTTCAGTTCATGCGCTCCGAGTTCTTTTCCCCGACGATCGGTGACCGCCAGGATCGGCAACTATGGGAGGAGAAAGGCGGGCTCAATACCCGGGCTCGTGCTGCGGCCCGTGTTGGGCAGTTGCTCGGCGAACACCAACCTCCAGGCCTGCCGCCGGAGATCGATGCTGCACTTCGGGAGGAGTTCACAATAAGTCATCCTTCGCCCACGTTGTGAGGATCACCATGGCGCAAGATGTCCTGGGCAACAGTCGTGGCCGACTGAATGATCTGTTTGGCGACTGGTCACACGATAAGGGTTGGCCATCGGGTTGAAGAAACACTACAGCTTGAGGCCGATCAAAGCACCTTCCCTTGCCGAAATCTCCAGCCACAAACGCGGAGCGGGGCTGCCAATGAACTCAGCCAAAGCCAGGGAGGTGAACCCACGTCGCAAGCTGGAGCTACCCTAGAAGGAGACAAGGGGCCTTACGTGACCAACGCCTGGCGTGGAACGCCACGCAGGCAAGGTATCGGCTGGTCATTCATGGTCCGCCACGGAGGCACCGCTCCGCCCACGCGTCGCGGTCTTCTGCAACGCCAGCATCACTCCTGCTGTCCGGGCAGCCCCCGTACGGCCTAGTCCTCCACTCCCAGATATTCATCATCATGGCCGTAGCACCATGGGGGAAGCCACTCTCAAGGCACCTACCCAACGGCATGGTTTCTTCCACCGCTTCCTCTCCCTCGCGGGCTCGTCCTCCCCACATCAGACTCTTCGGCCCAGAGGCGTTCTCGTGGCTAGTCACTTGCCCTCGGGCCACGATGACGGACTCTTGCGAACCTCGTGCGCGAACTGCGTGACCATGCCTTCGCGATTCATGCGTCCTGGTACGCATCCCGGTCCGGTGACTCGACGCGCAATCAGACGCGCTCAGTCACCATCGCCAGGAAGTACTCATGGAAGCGCGTATCATCGGTTAGCTCGGGGTGAAACGAGGAAACGAGAATGCGGTCTTGCCGAGCGGCTACGATTGTGCCGTCGTCCAGCGTTGCCAATATGTCCACACCCTGTCCCACTCTCTCTATGATCGGCGCTCGAAGAAAGACCGCTGGGAAATCCAGGACTTCTTTGGCAGGCACGCTGACCCCATTGAGCACTGGAATAGAGAGACGTACGACGAAGCTGTCCAGCGCACGTCCAAGAGCATTCCGACGAACTACTATGTTCATCGCACGAATGCGAGGCTGGCCCTCGATTCCATCGAGCACGTCTCTCGCTAGCAGAACCATTCCAGCGCATGTTCCGTAGATTGCAAAGCGTGCTTGTGCAAGCGTTCGAAGCTCGTCAAACAGATAGCCGCTATGCTTGGACGAAGCCAACTTCCCCATGGCTGTGCTTTCCCCACCGGGGATGACAAGCCCATCTAGTCCAGCTAGGTCCTGCTTCTTCCTTACCTCGCGTGATGGCACACCAAGGCGTGCAAGCATCTCAATGTGCTCAACAAACGCACCTTGTAGGGCAAGAACACCGACAATCATAATCGCCTCACGTCACAATGGAGGAGTCGTCAATACTGTGAGCAGGCGACGTACCCTCGACAGACATCGGAGCCCGCTCCAAGGACCGCGCCCCTCCAAAAGCGTTGACAGACCACGATCGGATCCATGGGCACCTACAGCTTCTTGGCCTCATCAAACATGAAGACAGGCATGTCCCATAGCCCATTGCAATTGCCCTTGCGTGGCATGATGCTCATACTCCGCACCAGACAGTCCAGAGCCGTTTGTTCCTCCTAGCTTCTGCCGGCCAAACATCTGTGCCTTGGAATCCGCCTCGCAACCAGTCATCATGAGTGTATCAGGGGCCCGTTCGATTGTCAACGTTCCCGACCTTGACGGTGTGCGAGAATGCCCGAGGTTTCGACGACACGAAGCAAACATGTAGTTCGGCTCCGGTTTGGGTCTTGCGTGGCCTATCATTGGGAATGCATCTCAGTTCTCGCTCAGTTGCGCACCGATCTGCAGATGGACATCAGCATGGTATTGAGAGCCGAACAGAGAAGGCCCAAGTGGGCCATGGGGTCTCTTGGTGATAGAATAGTCACGGCAGCACAGGAGAGGCGATCCAGTGCAGCTTCTTCAAGTCCGCAGTACTTCTCGCCAAAGTCCGTAGCAGTCTTGTGGCACACGCCATTTCGAAGTCCGCAGTACTTCTTGTGGAAAAAGAAAGGTCTCTCCCTCCATGGAGGAGCCAAATACTGGAAGATGTGCAACAGACTCAGCGACTCGCTACTAGATGATATCGTGTTTCTTGTACTCTGTAGGGCGGGTGGGATTCGAACCCACACGGAGAATTACCTCCAACGGATTTTAAGTCCGTAGCGTCTACCGTTCCGCCACCGCCCCCCTTGACAAACAGAAATGGCCGATAGCCCTCGATCTGACTATCAGCCACGGAACACCCAGAGGTGACGGCCGGATTCGAACCGGCGATCGGGGTTTTGCAGACCCCTGCCTTACCACTTGGCCACGTCACCGCAACCTGTGAAGCGGAAGACGAGATTCGAACTCGTGACCCTCTCCTTGGCAAGGAGATGCTCTACCGCTGAGCCACTTCCGCATCGATCACAGATGCCGAGGAGCAGAATCGAACTGCTGACACCATGATTTTCAGTCATGTGCTCTACCAACTGAGCTACCTCGGCTCCTCCAAATCCCATTTTACGTTATCTCCCCCCTCTTGTCAAGCAAAGCCATCCCCAGATAGCAAAAAGCGGGGAGCCGCTGGCTCCCCGCCACAGCCACTATCCTAGCTTTCCTTCACTTCGACCTTAACGGTCTCCGACTGCGGTTCCTCGGCGACCGGGATGGTCACCGTGAGAACACCATCCTCGAAGGCGGCCTCGGCCTTGTCGCCCTCCGCGTCAGCGGGTAAAGCCACCGAACGGCAGAAAGACCCATACCGGCGCTCGCGACGGACGTAGTTCTCCTCCTTGACCTCCTCCTCGCCCTTGGTCTTGCCATAGATGGTCAAGACGTTGTCCTTCACAGATACGTCCAATTCCTCAGCCGTCACGCCAGGCACCTCCGCCTTGATCACCAGACGGCCGTTATCCCTGTAGACGTCCATGGCCACCCCTTCGCTCCAGACAGGTGCCAGCCACAGACGGCTCGGGCTGAAGAACGCGTCGTCAAAGAAGCGATCTACCGCGTCGCTCATGGAAAGCCAGTCTCTCCTCGGTCTCCATAGTGTGATGGCGTTCATTATCTCAACCCCCTTTCTTCAGCATGTTTCTCTTCTATATTATACTGGATTGCAGAAGTATTGTCAAGCGTAGCTATAAGCAATACTGATAGCCCAGCTATCACTTCCTCCCTGCGGTCGAACCATCAAGTGGCGAAAGCCCAGACAAAGCGAGGGTTGCCACGACCGCGCTGTTGATGAACCGGGGCAAACGAGCTGTCAATCGGAGAGTCCAGCCGTCTGCCCAGCGGACTCCGTTGCTTAGGTGGAACCTGATATGGTAGAATACCCGCAGCCACTATGCTAGTCGCTGTGCTGAACATCCCGGTGCCGATTGGCCCCAGGTCGCTCAACGGTCAGCCGAATGACCTTGGAGAGGCGACCCCACGAGCGGAAGCGCCCTACTCGCACGATCAGACTGATCAGGTGGAGGCTGCATCTCAGTGCGGCGAAGTTTGGGAGGGAGAGAACCATGAACACTAAGGCGGAAGATGTGATGATCCCGCTGGATGTGCCGGCACGGGCCAGGGAAAGATACGTTGACAACTACGTGACCATCACCAGGAACAGCGGAAACCTCATGCTTTTCGCCGGCGACCAGAAGGTCGAGCACCTCAACGACGACTTCTTCGGCGAAGGCATCCACGAAGATGACGGCGATCCCGAGCACCTGTTCAGAATCGCCTCCCAGGCAGAGATCGGAGTCTTCGCCACGCAACTGGGGCTCATCGCCCGCTATGGTCGGGACTATCCAGCAGTTCCGTACATGGTCAAGCTGAACTCCAAGACCAACCTGGTCAAGACCACGCAGATGGACCCTTTCAGTCAGCAGTGGTATGGGGTGGATCAGGTGGTCGATTTCGCCGCGCATTCCGGGCTGGAGATCCGAGGTGTGGGATACACGATCTACCTGGGCAGCGAATTCGAGCACCAGATGCTTCATCAGGCCGCCCAGATCATCTATCGGGCGCACCGGAATGGTCTCATCACAGTTCTATGGGTCTATCCCAGAGGCAAGGCAGTTCAAGATGAGAAGGACCCGCACCTCATCGCCGGGGCCACCGGCGTAGCGGCCTGCCTCGGCAGCGACTTCGTCAAAGTGAACTACCCCAGGAAAGAGGAGGCCGAGTCGAAGGAGATCTTCAAAGAACCAATTAGAGCCGCCGGGCGCACCAAGGTCGTCTGCGCAGGGGGATCGACCACAGACGTGCGAGCTTTCCTCCAGCAACTGCACGATCAGATCTTCGTCAGCGGCGCCGCGGGAAACGCTACGGGGAGGAACGTCCACCAGAAGCCCTTGGCTGAGGCAGTGAGGATGTGCAACGCCATCTCCGCCATCACCATCAAAGGGTGGAGCGTCGAGGAGGCCCTCGCCGTCTATGAGGGCACCAAGGACCTGGTGATATAGACAGCCAATGCCGCAAGTCGAGCCTCCAATTCACGTTCTGCCCATCCCTACCCCCTTCCCTGTAGGCCCGGTCAACGTCTACCTCCTGGAGGGCGAATCCCTCACCCTCGTAGACGCAGGGCCTCTGACTGACGAGGCCCTTGAAGCCCTCAACAAGGGTGTGAGGGAACTGGGATACTCTCTGGCCGATATCGAGCAACTGGTCATCACCCACGCTCATCATGACCATTTCGGCCTGGCTCGAGAGGTGGTCGAGCGTTCCGGTGCCACCGTGCTCTCTTTTCGCGAGAACAAGCCGCCTTTGGAGGATTTCGATACCTGGTGGGAACAGAGAGTAGCCTTCGTGGCTGAGTTCGTCGTCCGAGCAGGCGCCCCCGAGGAAGCCCTGAGAGAGATGGAGGTCATGCGAGGTTATCGCAAGTACGCGACGTCGGTAGCCGAAGTTACGCCCCTCGACGACAACGACGAGGTGCAGATGGGCGACACAACCTGGCGAGCGATACATACCCCTGGACACGCCCTGGGGCACCTTTGCTTCCACCAGTCAGAGAGTCGATTACTTCTCTCAGGTGACCACCTGCTAAGGGACATCACTTCCAACCCGGTTCTGGAAACTCCAAGGTTGGGAATGACACAGCGTCCCCGCAGCCTGGTTGACTACAAGCGCTCCCTGCTTCGCATAAGAGAACTACAAGTGCGCAAGGTCTTCCCTGGGCACGGCGAACCGGCGTACGACCACTGCGCACTCGTTGACGAAATCCTGGCCCACCACGAGGAGCGCGGACGGTTAATCCTGCACCTGCTCCGGGAGAAGCAGAGGACCGTGTACGAACTGGGGCTGGCCCTCTTCGGAGCGAAACTGACTGGAGTGGAGCTGTTCCTGGTCATGTCTGAGATCATCGGCCACCTGGATGTGCTGGAACTTGAGGGCAAGGCAAGGCGGCTGGAGAGGGACGGAAGATCCACCTGGACAGCCATTGGCTGATGATGGAGCAACAGGGTCCGGGCAAGGGAAGGTGGCATGACAAACATCACCATCGTAGGCTTAGGTCCAGGCGACGCCTCACTGCTTACCGTCGAAGCCAGAGAAACCCTTGAAGGCGCTCAGGAGGTGTACCTGCGCACCACGCGTCACCCCACTGTCGCCTCCCTGCCACCCCATCTCACCCGCCATTCCTTCGACCACCTCTACGAAGCTGAGGATGAGTTCTCCGTAGTCTACGAGGAGATTGCCAGGCGGATCGTGACGTTGGGTCAGCGACAGGAAGGGGTCATCTATGCCGTGCCTGGCCATCCCCTGGTGGGCGAGGAATCGGTACGCTGCATACTAGCTCTGGCCGAAGACATGGGTCTGGAGGTCAGCATGGTCACAGGCATAAGCTTCATCGAGGCGGCTCTGGAGGCGTTGCGGATCGATCCCCTCGATGGGCTCCAGATCGTTGACGCCACCATCCTGGCCCACCATCTGCATCCCAACCTGGACCCTGACCTTCCAGCCTTGATCGGCCAGCTATACAACCGTCGCGTGGCCGCCGAGGTGAAGCTGACTCTGATGAACCTCTACCCCGCTGACCATCCAGTGACCCTTGTCCGCAAGGTCGGCACGCCACAGTTGGAGACCGAGACTTCGCCCCTTCACGAGTTGGATCACTCCAAGGACATAGACCATCTCACCTCCCTCTATCTGCCGCCTCTGCCCAATCCCAGCTCCCTCTCCACCTTCCAGGACATCGTGGCGCGGCTCCGCGCGCCGGGAGGCTGTCCCTGGGATCGGGAACAGGACCACCAAACCCTCAGGCGCCATCTCTTGGAGGAGACCTACGAGGTTCTGCAAGCCCTCGACGAGGAGGACGACGTGGCTCTGCGGGAGGAGCTAGGGGATCTCCTGCTCCAGATCATCCTCCATTCCCAGATCGCGACGGAGAGCGGCGAGTTCACCCTGGCCCAGGTGCTGGAGACCATCATCGCCAAGATAGTCCGTCGCCATCCTCACGTCTTCGCGGGCCTGGAAGTGGCCGATGCCGACGAGGTTCTACGCAACTGGCAAGCGATCAAGCGAGCGGAAAAACCGGAGGAAGACAAGCCCTTTGGGGGAATGCCCCTGAGCATGCCTGCTCTGACATTGGCCCAGAGAGCCCAGGAACGAGCGAAGAGAGAGGGCCTGGCCTCGCCCTCCCAGGAGGGACTCCTGGTCGAGATTGAGCGCAGGCTGGACACACTTCGAGAAGTCGAGGGCGAAGAGGACGCAGCCGCTGCGCTGGGCCAACTGCTCTTCGCGCTGGCGAATCTCGGCCGCCTTCTTGGGGTGGATGCGGAAAGCGCCTTGAGGATCGCCACCAGGCATTTCGGCGAGACTCTGACGCCTTTGGGATCAGAGGGTCACTCGAGCGAGGATCAGAGCGACTCTACTCAATGATCGTGTCGTCTGGGATCTCGCCATCGGCGAAGTGCTGGTCCAGCCACCCGGACTTGACGTCATCCCTGCTGTCGAAGTGCTCGACGTAAGGCTTGATGTCAAGCAACGGCGTTCCATCAAGCATATCCACCTCGGTGAAGTACACCCTGTTCCCTTCGATCCTCCGAAGCTTCACGACTGAGAGCCCGAGGTGGTTTGGTCGGTGGGGACTTCTGATGGCAAAGATGCCCCGGGTTTCCTCTTCGAGATACGGACGGCCTTGGAGGCGTTCAGCCTCAGAGCGATGGAAATAGTAGATCAGAATGACGTGGCTGAACCCGTCGAGGTCTTTCAGGCCAGGGACGTATTCATCTTTCAGCTCGCCCCAGCCCTCCACGTCGTCTCTGAACCGCCCCTGGATGGGTATGTCCTTCGGCTGCGTGTACGGAGTATGGATAACGCCGATGGGGGTCAGTTCGATCTTGTCCATGGGGTCATAGTCCGCTATCAGTCGCGTGTCTCCAAGCGCCGCGCGCCATCTCGTTCCACCCTGCTAAGCGCTGTGCCCTTGTACAGTTCTCTCACTGCACAGTCGCCTCCAGCCTTCTATCTGTGCCGCCGCGCCAGCTAGTGTGGAGCCATCCCCCCACGTCACCAGTATAGCACGTTCTTTTGGTTCAGCCAAGCCCTGGAGTGGAGGGTATGGCATAAACCAGCAGCCTTATGCTGCGGCGGGATTGCGAATCCGGCCGCCCGCTGGATTAGCCTTCGGCAGGCTCAGGACAAGCAAGTCCAGCGGCAGCCTCGAGAAGCGTTTTTCGACGCTGTCTGAGTGGAGCCGACAGCGAGAGCACAGACCGCGCCGGCCAGTCGCACGAAGCCTCTGAGGCTCCGCTGGCGTGAGTCACAAGGGCTAGGTGACACCCTGATGCAATTTCCTCCGGAACAGCGGGGCCTCTTGACGTTATCTGAAACTGACGTTGCGCCATCTTCGCCTCTGTGGTACAATGCACTAACTTCGCTTCCCTACTTCGTCTACTTGCTTGCACACGTTACCTCGTCTTGGGCAAAGCCCTGGCATTGAGAAGACCACCACATAGTCTGGAGGGAGAGAGATGGCTGATAGGTTCTGCAGCGATTTCCTGGCGAACCTGGCATCTAACGTCGTGGTCTTGCTCCTTGGGATCTTCACCGCCTGGATGGTTGGCAAGAGGCTGAATATCTGGGAGCAGGCCCAACAGCGTAAGCGGGAGAAGGCGGCGGAAATCGAAAAGGCAGTCCGATACCTTGAGTTTCTGAAAGAAGAGGTTGAGGATATCTCGAAGGAGCTACCTGGGATGACGAAGGCTTTCGAGGCTACGGGCTTTGGGACACTCGTCAGCATACGTAGCTCGTGCTGGGAGGTGCTGCTGCCGAGTGGCGAACTGCCCAAGGTGATTGGCGCCGGTCTGTTGCAGTCATTGGCCCGATTCTACGGCCAAATGGCGCACGTCAATCGTATGCAGGATTACATCTCACGCGCCTGGCTGGCCCCGCACCGTGATTCCGTACCTGGCATGAAAGAGAAGATGCAGGCGGGGGTGATCATGACGGTTCGCTCTCTGAAGGAAGCACAAAAGCTGGGCGCTACCCTGCCAAACGACATCGACAAGGAAATCAAGCGACTCTCGGCTGAGCTTGACACTGCGTAGCCTGCGCAAGCGTGGCTTCCGCGAATCCTTGTACGGCGCGAGGTGAACCATGACACTCAAATCCAACGCTGAAGAACTAGCCCTCATAGCTCAAGAGATAGGTGCTGAGGTCATACGTGGCCCTGTGCGCTATCCCAGCGAGTTGGGAGACATTGAGGTTGGTGGCATTGACATTGGAGAGTACCTCTATGAGTTGAAAGACTAAGAGGTAATGCTAGTCATAGCTCCCGTTGGCCCTGTGGAGGAATTGCCTATCATCTGTGGGCTGTGCAGAACACCATACAGGGATGACGAATGCCCAACTTGCAGGACAGACCGGGAGGATGCAAAGAGGGTGATTGAGGAGAGATTGCGGAGGGATAGGGAAGAGAAGCACAAGCTGATCAGAGATGTGGAGGAGTGGCTGGACGAGCAGGACAACTAGGAGACGGTAGCTGGCCGAGGATAGCATACATTGGAGGAACGGGACTGTGCCCTATGAGAACCTGAACAATGGGGAACTGGTGGACAGATTGGTGGAAGTGACGTTGGAAATGGACCGTCTCCAGGCCATGAAAGCCGAGGTTCACAGGGGGGTCCTGCAAGACATGGGAGAGGCTCCAGATGTTGACCGAAGCGTGGACAGGGAGTCTGTGGAGACAATTCGCCGTGGCCCAGAATTGGACAGCTTGCACATCCAACTCGACACAGAAGTAAGAGCCCGTGGCCTGCATAACGACTATCTCAGGGCGTTGGAGGATGCTCGAAAGCGAGGGTAATGAGCAACCAGGTAACGAGGAAGTTTGATCGCTGAAGCAATCCGAGAGCATGGGAACTAAGACCGATTAGCGTAGGATAGGAGAAAGGTTGGAACTGGGCAGTAACGTCGTCTGCATCAATGCAATCACCCTGCTGGTCGGAATAGGCGTGTTCGTGGGTGGCCAAATCATCGCCAAGTTTCTTATCGAACCAATCTATGAGCAACGGAGGCTTATCCGTGACATAGCCGATTCGGTTTGGCTCTATGGGAATCTGTATTCGAATCCAGCGAGAGACGGTAGCCCAGAGAGGGACGAGGCATACAGGGTATTGCGACAACGGGGGAGCCAACTCATGGCGGCGACAAATGCCATTCCATTCTACTCGTTGTGGCAGCAGTTGCCCGGCGTACCGAAGTGGGAGAACGTCGTCGAGACATGGGGACACCTCGTGAGGTTGTCAAACGGCGTGTACATGGGTGACCCAGTTGAGAGCCTAGAGGTAGCGGGGAAAGTGTTCAGGCGCTTGGGCATCAAGACCAGAGCCGAGCGCGCGCCTCAATGAGGTGAAACACCAAATCAACATGACCATGTCAGCCTTCAATGCAAGCACACAGAGAGGGCCTGGGGACGACTAGTTGGTCAGTGACTATTCTGTGAAAGGAGGAAGGAGATGACCACCGTCATTTCATGCATTGAGAGGCTTCGCGTCGAGTTGGACAGACACCGAAAGCGTGACCTAAAGGAGTATCCAACAAGAGTGATATTCATAGACCCGATGTTGGAAGCCCTTGGCTGGGATGTGAGAGACCCGGACGAAGCCGAACTTGAGTATGCGACTATTGACGGGAGGTCTGTTGACTACGCACTCAAGCTTAACAGAAAGCCCGTCCTCTTCATAGAGGCCAAGCCGCTACGTGACCCCCTGGCAGACATCAAGTCGATAACGCAGGTAGTCAGCTACGGTGCAAACGCTGGCGTTGACTGGTGCATTCTCACTAATGGTGCAACCTACAAGGTCTATCGCACCACAGAGAAGGCCGAGGCTCCTGATAAGCTGTTGTTTGAAGTATCTATCGACCCAAAGGAAACCGCGGGCATGTCCATCCAGCAAGTCGCAGCCCTTCTTGGACGTTTCTCAAGCGATGCCATGGCGGAGAGAGTTCTTGATGGGATTGGGGAGCAAATCTTCACAACGGCAAAGGTACGAAAAGCTCTGGACAAGCTCTTCATGGCCCCCCCAAACACGCTAGTCAGGCTCATACGCTCGACAATTGGAGATCATACCGTCAAACCGCAGCAAGTCAGAGATGCCCTCCAGAGGCTCTGGGCTCAGCCACCTCAGGTGCCGATTACTCCCCCTCACCCACCTACAGTCAAGCCACCCAAGGTGGGGCGCAAAGAGTACACCGAGGAGCGTCATACGGAGGACAAGCCTCAGGAAGTCATTGAGCTATTCCGAACCATAGACAAGTGGTGCTTGGAGCTGGACCCAGGTCGGGTTCAAAGGAGGTATCTTTCCAAGTACGTCAGATACAGCCACGGCAAGAACATCTTCTGTTGTGTTCACGTTCAGAAGAGCGGGCTTCGTGTTTGGCTCAAGCTCGACTACTCAGACCTCGAAAGCCCGCCTGAGTATGCGCGTGATGTTTCGAGGATTGGGCATTGGGGCGTTGGAGATGTGGAGCTTGCAATTGACAACCTAGACAAGCTACAAGACGCCAAGGGCTTAATACGACAATCCTTTGACGAAAACAGGCAGTCGTTCATGCAAGCGGGCACGTAGCCTATCCGCGTGCAGCCACGACATGCGCTGAAGGTGCTAGTGAGTGGTTGCCCGGTGCAAAGTCCACTTCTGACGAGGCACGTAGACCCTGCGGGGAACTGTGCAGGCTACGCTCGAAGAGCAAGTCGGGGCGAGAGGATTTGAACCTCCGACCTCACGGACCCGAACCGTGCGCGCTAGCCGGACTGCGCTACGCCCCGTACGAAAACATTATACTCTACCCATCCACGCTTTACAAGGGATGGCAAATCGGCTACAATTACGTCGGAGTCGTGCCCCTATAGCTCAGCCCGGATAGAGCAGTGGTTTCCTAAACCATGTGTCGCAGGTTCAAATCCTGCTAGGGGTACTCACCTCAACCAAGAGAGCCCGACCAAGGTCGGGCTCAACTGATTCGCAGTCACTGCAATCTCGCCCCCGAGAACCGAAACTACTCGGGCACAACCCGGGTGCCTGCACCAACCGGGAGCGAGGGTCTGGATTACTCCTCTTTCTCTTCTTCCTTCTTCCCCGTCTCCCCGGAGCTCTTCTCCTCTGTGTCCACACCCTCCGAGGCGCTGCGGAACTCCCTGAGGCCCTTGCCCAGCGCTCCACCGATCTCAGGCAACTTACCCACGCCAAAGATGATGATGATGATCACCAATAGGATCAGCAACTCGGGCAAGCCTATCGAACCCAAACCAGGCATACTTCCTCCTTGTTGTACCAGCTATCACTCACATTATAGCACAAAGGAACACACAAGACAAGAGCGAATCATGGAGGGGGCAGAGAAACGCCTTCCGAGGCTGCCGCTGGATTTGCCATCCAGCGGACGGCGGGATTCCAAATCCCGCCACAGCATAGGGGTACCTGTGCTTTCAGCTCCCTCAATCACGAAGGAGGTGGAAGAAAGCCCTCTCAAGACTCGACGTATCTCAAACCCCGTCCCACCTCAGATGGTTATGTACCGGATGGACTTGTTGACCCTGGCGCGGGAATTCATTCCGGCGCGGTCCTTCGCCCAATCCCAGAGAGAGCCGGACCCCGTAGCCGCAGCACATGCCGTGTGGCTACGCCGTTCTAACCGCTCGGTCACTCCTCCATCCAGTTTCTCAGGGCCTCGATGACGCGGAAGGGGTCGCTGGAGACAACGCTAGACGCGTAAAGCTCCATAGCCGCCATGTCTACCGTCCTGTTCATCGGATCGCCCCGATCCAGGACCCGCGCGACAACGGGAAACCCGCTCCAGTCCTCCTCAGTGGGCGCAATTGGCGGCATGCAAATGGCGACGTTGAAGCTGCTCACGCCCATGCCCCGCACGTAGCAGTCAAGCACGCGGTAGATCGCGCTCTTGAGGTCGTCGTCCACCACATCAGCGATCAGCAACGCTTCCTTCTCCTTGACCGGCGCAAGATACGCCATGACCCGCGTGCCATCCATCTCCAGGGCAAGGCCGACGCTGGCATGCACTCGATACAGGTCATCGAAGTAGCTTCTGCCCGTGGCCGCTCTGTATCCCAAAGCCGCCCTCCTCAAGTGCTCGACCTTCGCATAGTGCATGTCACGCCCCAGGATCATCTGAGCGTGGCCATGCACAATGGACGCGCCGGCTCTCCACAGACAGTTCCACAAGAAGAATGGGTACTTCGCCTCTTCATCAACCTCGTGGGCCCGCCGTGCCCACGCAAGGCCGGTCTCGATGTAGTCTGCTATACGGTCCCGAGTGAAGGTCAGGGGATCATGTTCATCGAACACGACCACACCACTCCAACCATCGAACTTGGCGACGTTGCTGGCGGTGGTCGAATGCCTGCCCCTAATCCTGCCAAAGACGTCCTCCGGAGTTCCCTCCAAAGGCCGGCAGAACGGTCCACCCAGGTCTTCAGCGATCAGTTCCTCCAACTCCTCTGGCTTCTCAGTGACCACGGGACGCTTGGAACGAAGTTCATTGAAGAAGGCGCCCTCCATAGTAATCAGATTGGTGATTCGCACGATCCGCTGCTCGGACACCGCTTCGATGGACCCGAAGTAGCCCTCAATCCAGTCGTGCATCGCCGGCGGAGGATTCAGCCTCCCTGTCGAGGTACTGATCTGAAAGATCCCTTCGAACAGTTTCCTCTCGGCCGTCGGCAGGGCTCCGACCAGTTCGTCGAGATCAGCGATGTGTCGCCGTTCTCCCATAATGCCTTGCGCTCTCACCTCCGCCCGGGCCCACAACATCGTGGCCCTTGAATCCCAAGCCATAAGGGGTGCCGCTTCCACCCGCAACCGTCGTCGACCACGCTTGCGCGTGGCGCATTCGCCCTCTTTGGCATCGGCAATGTAGCATAAGCATAGCCAAAAGGCAAGGCTGGGCAGCATCCCGCCCCTTCACGGGGCCCGGACCCGGCTATGTCAAGAGCATGCTGTTCGTGCAACAACGTACCAGGTGAGGCTCGTCAGAGGCGAGGTAGCAGCATCACCCGTCGCCCTGGTCAATGAGCCCTTTTGTGCCGCCAAGGAGGTTGTGGTATAATGCGCGGCTGGAGGGACGTTGTGACAGTGAGATTGGTCTATCACGGACACTCCTGCTTCAGCGTGGAGGGCGCAGCGAAGATCATCTGGGTCGACCCTTTCCTCACTGACAACCCGCAGGCCGATCTTCGCCCCGATGACATCACAGAAGCCGATTACATCCTCATCTCACACAGTCATGGCGATCACCTGGGAGACGCCATAACCATAGGCCAAACCTCCAAAGCCACCATCATCTCCAATCACGAGATCGCGACCCACTGCCAGGTAAAAGGGCTCAAGGCCCACGGCCTGAATATTGGAGGCGGCTACCAGTTCCCTTTCGGTCGTGTGAAGATGACCATCGCCCATCACGGATCCAGCTTCCCTGACGGCGCCTACGCGGGCAATCCGGGCGGATTCCTCTTCGACGTCGAGAACAAGAGGATCTACTTCGCCGGCGACACCGCCCTCTTCTACGACATGAAGCTCTTGAGGGAGGAAAAGCCCCTTGACGTGCCCTCCTACCCATCGGCGACAACTACACCATGGGACCGGACGACGCTTTGCGGGCGGTTGAGCTCCTGGCACCGCGGCTGGTCGTACCCATGCATTACAATACGTTTGAGGTGATTCAGCAAGATCCCCATGCTTTCGCGGAGAGAGTCAAAGAGAGCACGGATGCCAATTGTGTGGTCTTGAGCCAGGGGCAGAGCCTGCAGATCTAAAATGAAAGGAGGGCCCAGGTCATCAAGACCCCGACCCCCCTTCTCGAAAGGAGGAGGAAGATTTCTTCCACTCTTATTATACCTCCCCCTCGCCATTCATTCAGTGATCTTGCTTACATTTCTCTGTCCGCGGGCCAGGGTTCTAGCTAGGAGCAGAAGTCTGGGCTATAATCCACAAGCGAGCTTGAGTGAAGGCTAGCACATGCAAAAGATCGCACTGCTCTACCATCCCAAGTTAGGTGAATCGCTGCAACTGGCTCGAAACCTGGAGCGCCTTCTGAAATCCAAGGGCGTTGCTACTTGGATGGGTTCCGCCTGGGACGATGTAGAGGCCAGGAAGTACATCTCCAACCTCGATTTGATCGTGACCTTCGGAGGAGACGGAACCATACTGAGAGCAGCCAGAATGGCGGTGCCTCAAGGCACACCCATCTTGAGCGTGAACATGGGACGATTTGGTTTTCTGGCCGAGACCCAGCCGGACGAAGTAGAGGACCTGCTACCCACCATATTATCTGGCGAATACTGGCTCGAAGAACGCATCATGCTCCATGCTGAACTCCATCGCGGCGACGAGCAGCTAGGTTCGTACGAGGCCCTGAACGACGTGGTCGTGGGCCACGTCGTTATGTCAAGAGTAGTGCGGCTCGAGGCTTTCGTGGACGGAGAGCATCTGGCCCATTATGTGGCTGACGGCCTGATCATCGCCACCCCGACCGGCTCTACTGCCTATTCGCTGGCGGCCGGCGGCCCCATCCTGCACCCCCAGCTAACGGATCTCCTGCTCACACCGATCGCCGCTCACCGGGCCCTCGATCGCTCCATCGTCCTGCCGGCATGGTCGGTCATAGAGATCCGTCTTTCCACCGAATATCCGGCCGTGCTCACTATCGACGGTCAAATCGACACTCAACTGGAGGATGGGGATAGGATATTGGTCACGGTCAGCCCTCACCGCTGCAATCTCGTGAGGACGCAGCCCAGGAACTACTTCGGGCGTGGCTTGCTGGAGAGGCTGAAGCAGTAGAGATGTCAACGCCGATGTACTGCGTCAACCATCCTGATCGTGAGACGCTACTACGCTGCGGCAAGTGCGGCCAGCCGATCTGCACTGAGTGCGCCATACGACACCCGGTTGGGCTACGCTGTCCTCAATGTGCCAGACTGAAGAGAGTGCCGACCTACGATGTCCCAGCTCAATACTACCTCCGGGGTTTTCTCGTTGGTCTGGGGGTCTCCCTCGCGTGTGCTGTGGCGGTTGACATCGTCCGCCTGCTCGTCCCTGTTTTCTTCCTCTCGTTTTTCGCGGGACTGATCGCAGGCGGCATCATCGCTGACGCTATCGGCAGAGTGACTGCGCACAAAAGGGGCAGAGGCCTTCAGGTCGTGGCCGCGGTCTGCGTTGTCCTGGGATACCTCGTCGGCAGCTCCCTGGTGATGATCTTCAGGTTTGGGATGGGAGCCTGGCTGCTGATACCCGCTTCGTTCCTCAATCCCTTCTACTGGATATACCCTGTCGTCGCCGTGGCAACAGCGGTTACGCGTCTTCGATAAGCGTCCACCACCAGCCTAGGAGAGATCTTTGCTCAGCTACCTGACCATACGCAGGTTCGCCATTATTGACCAGCTAGACATCCACCCCTCGGCGGGCTTCAACGCCTTGACCGGAGAAACGGGCGCTGGCAAGTCGATTATCATCGACGCCGTCAGTACTCTGCTCGGTGGAAGAGCCGACACGAGCTACATTCGTGAGGGCGCAGACCAAGCTGTGATCGAAGGCGTCTTCTCCCCCCCGGAAGAGCTCTACCAGCAACTGATTCTTCCCCTGCTGCGAGAACACGGGCTCGACGAAGAGGCAGAGCACACCCTGATTCTGACGAGAGAGATCAACCGCAAGGGACGAAACCTCGGGCGAGTGAACGGACGCCTAGTCACACTGCGCGTACTGCGCCACATCGGCCAGGCTCTGGTAGACATCCATAACCAAGGCGAGCATCTCTCGCTGCTGCGGGTCAGGCAACACATAGACTTCCTGGACCGCTACGCTGAGCTGCATGCCGCGCGACGGAAAGTCACCGCAAAGGTGCAAGCCTTGGCAAGTGTCCGGGCCGAGCTGAACAGGCTTCTGAAGGACGAGCGTGAATTGGCACGCAGGATCGACTTGCTCCGTTATCAAGTCGAGGAGATCGGCGCCGCCAAGCTACAACCAGGAGAAGAAGCGGATTTGACCCGTGAGCAGATCCTGCTGAGCAATGCGGAAAAGCTGCTCAGCCAGATGGACACCCTCTACCGAACCCTTCAGGACGGCGAGGGCGCGCAGATCTCAGTCTTGGACTTGCTGGGCGAGGCAACTACTGAGCTGGCCAAACTCGTGGAACTGGACGGCAGCTTGCAACGCCCTCAAAAGGCGATGGAGGAGATCGTCTACCAGCTCCAGGAATTGGCGGGCGAGTTGCGCTCCTACGGTGAGAGCATAGAGTACAATCCCGGGCGGCTGAGGCAAGTGGAGGAACGCCTCGATGTGATCCACGACCTGAAGCGCAAGTACGGCGATTCAGTAGATGAGATTCTGGCCTTCAGGGAATCGGCAGCAGAGGAGCTAGAGAGTCTGGCACACAGTGAGGAGCGTGTCGAGGCTCTCCAGAGCCAGGAGCAAGGACTACTGGTCCAAGTCGGCGAGCTCGCCGGCCAACTCTCAAAGGAGCGTCAGCAGGCCTCGGTTAGGTTGGCTGAGGCCATCGAAGAGCAGTTGAAAGACCTGGGCATGGAAAAGGCCCGCTTCGCTGTCTCCCTCAAGCAGACGCCGTCGGACGAAGGTGTGCAGGTGGACGGCGGACGGTACGCCTTTGACTCCACCGGCATCGACCACGTGGAATTCATGATCTCGCCCAACGTTGGGGAGCCTCTGAAGCCACTATCGAAAATCGCGTCTGGAGGAGAAACTGCTCGCCTGATGCTAGCCTTGAAGACCGTGCTCTCCACCGTGGATGAGGTACCAGTTCTCATCTTCGACGAGATAGACGCGGGTCTGGGAGGCCGCGCCGGAGCGGTCGTGGGCCGGAAGCTGTGGACCCTGGCCCAGGGCCATCAAGTCATGGTTGTCACTCACCTGCCTCAGATCGCTGCCTTCGGCGACGTTCACTATCAGGTCGCGAAAAGAGTGACCGGAGACCGCACCGTGGCCTCGTTGCAAAGACTGTCCTCCGAAGACAGCACACAGGAATTGGCCCAGATGTTGGGGACGATGAGCGAGGCCACCCATCTTAGCGCCGTTGAGATGCGCGAAGAGGTGCAGAAGTGGAAGGATGAACACAGCGCCTGACCCGCGGTGCTGTATCTGTCCACTCTGCTCCCCAAGGATCCGTTGCAACTCGCCCACCGAGGGACGGCCGGCGTCCAAGTCCAAACCGAAGACAACTTCCTAGCCGTGTGCACTCCCATCGCGAGTTGGAACTCCACCGCCTCAACAGGACTGCGCACGACGTGACCGCAGGCCCAACGAACGCCTGCCCTCGACTCTCCAACGATGAAGCCGATGGAAGTCTAGTACGTGACCTTGGGGGGCAGCGCCTTCGCCTGCGCGACCCAGTCAGCGACCATTCCCAGGGTCGGCAGCCGTCGGACAAGTTCCTTCTGCTCATTGACCCTGACCACGGCCTCGTAGAGGTTCTGTGGCACTCTGTTGCGCAGCTCCTTCACGGTGTCTACGCCGGCTTCCTCCAGCAGATCGGAATACTCCTCTCCCACCCCCTTGATCCGCATCAGATCAGCCAGGTTCACCCATTCCAAGATCAAGGCGTGGTAGATCTCAGTCTGCTCCTCCAGCCGCTGCCGCCCTGCTGGCGTCGCACCAGCCTCCAACAGCGCCTCTATGGTCCCGATGCCGTTCTCCCTCAGCTTCTCCGCATATACAGGCCCGATCCCCTCTATAATTTCCAGCTTGGCCATTCTTTTCTCCTTTCCTTGATCGAGCTAGTCAGCTCTTTTTCTGTCCCTCCATGGCTGCCGACAAGAGATGAGTCAGCCTCTGGACCATGTCCGTAGGGCTCAAGTAGTCGTACTCCTCGACCAGGTCGTTCACCAGACTCATCATGCCGCGAACCTTCCCCACACCCTGGGCGATGTACCTATCAGCGTCCTCGTCTCCTAGATCCTCGCTGGAGAGAGCGTACGCCTCAGCCTCCGCAAGCGCCCAGTTCAGTACAACCTCAGCCGCATCCTCCTCCAAGGCCGAGGTCACACTGTCACTCTCCAAGATCATTTGCGCCGCTCTCTGCCTGCGCGCGTGCAGATCCACCTTTCCGGCCATACCCTTGAACCCCCGCCGTACGCTCACATTCTACCAGACACTCGGAGACAAAGTCAAGGAGTTGAGAGTTCGGTCTAGCAGTGGTATGATATCGAGAGCACAACATCAAACGTCTGCAACCAGGTTGAACAGGAGCAACTAGCCATGATTCCTCTCAAGTTGGAGATGCGCAACTTCATGTGCTACGGCGAAGACGTATCGTCCCTGGATTTCGAGGGCATCCACCTGGCATGCCTGGCAGGCGACAACGGCCATGGCAAGTCAGCGATCATCGATGCCATGACCTGGGCCCTGTGGGGTAAGGCGCGAACTCAGCGGGACGACGACTTGATCCACATGGGCCAGGCGGACATGGCGGTCGAATTCGAATTCCTCCTGGCCGACAACCACTACCGAGTGGTCCGTCAGCGACGCAAGAACGGGAGCCATGGTCGCACTGCTTTGGAGTTTCAGATCAGTGACAACGGTCGCTTACGCTCGCTGACCGGCAACACGATGCGGCAGACCCAGGCCAGAATCACCGAGACCCTGCGCATGGACTACGAGACCTTCATAAACTCCGCCTTTCTCCTCCAGGGTCGCGCCGATGAATTCACCACCAAGACCCCAGCGGAGCGCAAGCGCATACTGGGCGAGATACTGGATCTGTCCCTCTATGATCAGTTGGAGGAAAAGGCCAAGGGGCGAGCCAGGGACAGAGACGTTCAGTCGCGTGAGATAGCAGCCGCCCTCAACGAGATAGAGAAGGAACTGTATCACAAACCGGAATATGAGTCGGAGTTGCAGCAGGCCGAGAGAGCCGTCTCACGCCTGAGCGGAACACTGCATGCAGAGGAGAAGAAGCTCCGTGAGTTACGCGAGGAGAGGAAGGAACTCGATCTGAAACGGGAGCAACTCCATGAACTCCTGGCCGAGCTCGACGGGCAAGAAAGAGAACTGAGGGACACAGAGCAGCAGATCCATGATACAGAGAAGCAGATCGCAGTGTACGAGGATGTGTTGGCTGGCGCTGTCAGCATTGAAGAGGGCTATGCGGCTCTGCTCGCCGCGCGACAAGCCGATGAGGAGCTGTCTCGGAAGTTGTCGGAATACGCGAGACTCAGCCAGGATCGGGCCGAGGTGGAACGGCGCATAGCTGAGGCCAGGAACGAGCTGTCGCTCGAAAGAGAGCTCTCCGCCAGCAAAGCACGCGACTTGGAGATCAAGAGCCAGCAAGAGCAAGACTTGGAGAACAAGCTGGAAGAGGTGCGCGTCAGACTACTGGAGTTGGCCCAGGCACAAGAGCAAAGAGAAGAGATGCTGCGAGAGGAGCAAGACCTCCTGGACCAGATCGCCAGACTGCGGACACTCAATGAGCAATTGAAGACCGAGATGGGTGTCCTCAGAGAGAAACTGGATCTCTTGGAAGAAGCCGAGGTCACCTGTCCCCTGTGTGGCTCCGAACTGGCAGAGGGAGAAAGGGAGCACATCAAAGAGAGCTACGAGTCGGAGGGGAAAGAGAAGGGAAACCTTCACCGAGAGAACGCCGCTACTATTCTACGCTTGAAGGAATCCCTGGAGGAAACACGCAAAGCCAAAGCAGCCAATGAGAGGCAGTTGGCAGCGTTGCCCTCAGCGCAAGCGGAGCAGGCCACTCTGTCCGCAGCCCTCGACGAAGCGCGGGCAGCGAAACGAGAGCTTGATGACGCGAAGGCCAAGCTCAGCGCGCTTGATGGTCGTCTCCAGAAGGGCGATTTCTCCCACGAAGAGAGAGCTCGCCTGGGCCAACTGGATGATAGGCTGGAGAGCATAGGTTATGATCCGCAGGCACACGAGCACGTACGGCGCGAACTGGCGGACAGAGCCGCCTTCGAGCAAGCCAAGACCGAACTGGAGGCGGCACGTCAGGGCGTGAAGGCCCAGCACGAGAGGCTGGAGGAGCGCAACAAGCATCGGGAACGCCTCCAAGAGGCGCTGTCGCGGCGCTTGGACAAGAAGGGAGACCTGGCCCAACGAATAGGGGATCTGGAGACCAACACGAAGGGTCTGTATGATCAAAGCCGACTGGTGGATGAGTTGCAGGTGAGTGAGTCCCACGCCCGGGTCCGACTGGGCGCTGCCGAGCAGAAGCTGGCCTACTGCCAGCAACTGGAGACGAATCAAGAGCAGAAGATCCTTGAGCAGCAGGGCGTACTGGAAGAGAAGGCCATCTATGACGAGCTGCGCCTGGCCTTCGGGAAGAAGGGTGTCCAGGCCATGATCATCGAGGGGGCCATACCTGAGATCGAGGAAGAGGCCAACCGGCTCCTGAGTCGCATGACCGATGGCCGAATGCACGTCCGCTTGAAGAGCCAGCGAGAAACCCTCAAGGGCAAGCCGATAGAGACCTTGGACATCGAGGTGGCGGATGAACTCGGTCCCAGGGACTACGCCCTCTTCTCAGGTGGCGAGGCCTTTCGCATCAACTTCGCGATCCGCATCGCGCTGTCCAAACTCCTGGCTCGACGAGCTGGGGCCAGACTACAGACCCTGATCGTAGACGAAGGCTTCGGCACTCAGGACGCCCAGGGCAAGGAGCGCCTGGTGGAGGCCATCAACTCCGTGTCGGAGGACTTCGCGCGCATCCTGGTCATCACCCACATTGACGAACTCAAGGACTCGTTCCCGGTGCGCATTGACGTCTTCAAGACACCAAGAGGATCCCAGATCGCCGTCAGGTGAAGGCGTCTCCCCAATCCCGCCTGGGGCCGCGCCCCGTGAATCTTCGCGTCATCTATCTGCCAACGGAAGCCCCTGTGGTCGTGCACCAAGAAAACCAGGCCATCCTGGACGACCACTGCCGCGAGGTCTCACCCTCTCTCATCCCACGCCGGCGCTCTCTTCTCACCTTCCCTGATGCAGATAGTCGCACTGTGGAGCCAGGGCACACTCCTCGCACCGCGGTCGCCGCGCATCACACACCTGACGTCCGTGAGCCACCATGTTGACGTGGAAATCGTAGAAAGCGTCGTCCGGCAACATCTCCCCCAGAAGCTGGTGGGCCTTCTCGGCTGATCTGCCCGGTTCGATCAATCCCAGACGTCCACTTACGCGGTGAACGTGAGTATCCACCGGCAAGACCGGCCGGCCCAGGGAGAAGAGCAGGACGCACGCGGCCGTCTTGGGCCCTACGCCCACCAGCGATTCCAGCCACGCCTTGGCGTCGCTCAAATCCATCTTCTTGAGGAACTCGAGATCAAGCTCACCCCGTTCATCCATTATGGCCTGGAGTGCGCCCTTGATGCGAGGGGCCTTGATTCGCGCCAGGCCGCCAGGCCTTATGGCATCGACTATCGCATCCAGGTCGCCATCCAGGAGCTGCTCCCACGAGGGAAACCTCTCACGCAGACGGGCGAAGGCTCGATTGCTGTTCACATCCGAGGTGTTCTGAGAGAGGATAGTCCGCACCAGTTCGCTGACGGGATCCCGATGAGGCCTCCATCGATGATGGCCGTATTCCTGGAGGAGGAGAGAGTGCACGGCCTTGGCTTTCTCTCGCGCCTTCATCCCTTGCCCTTTCGCCAGTGACGAACAACAAAGAGGCGGGACGTCTCGTCTCCCGCCTCTCACTATGTTACTGGATATCGGGGTATCAGGCAAGTACAGAAAGCTTCCGAGCCATCACCAGAGTTCGGGTCTATCTCCGAGTCCGAGCCAGCTTGGGATCCAGGATGTCCCGAAAGGCATCGCCAATCAGGTTCCAACCCAGCACAAACAACAAGATGGCCACCCCTGGGTACACCAGAATATACCAGTACTTGGCCAGACTGGGCATCCAGTTCCTGGCAAAACTGATCAACTGTCCCCAATCCGCATACCCCGGCTCCGCCCCCAAACCCAGGAAACTGAGCGCTGCGAACATCAATACATAAGAGCCGATGTCCATCGAGGCCACCACCAACGTCGGGAAAATGGAGTTGGGTATCACGTGCCTGGTCATGATCCGGAAATGGCTCGCTCCCAACGTTCTCGCCGCCAGCACGAAGTCCCTCTCCTTCACCGATAGGATGTCCCCCCTCAGCAGCCTGGCATACGTGGTCCACCCAAAGGCGATCAAGGCGATCATCCCCGTCGTCAGTCTGTCAAACCTTGGACTCGTGCCTAATACCGCTGCCAGAGTCATAGCTGCCAACAGAAAGGGGAAGCCCATGAAGATCTCCACCACCCTCATCAGCGCCTCGTCCACCCAACCACCGAAATACCCCGAAGCAGTCCCTACTACCAGACCAATAAAAATCGTCGCTACCGTGATCAGCACCCCCACCCTGAAGGCCGTGCGAGTCCCCCAAATCACCCCGTAGTAGATGTCGTACTGTCCTTCTGTCGTCCCGAAGGGGTGCTCTGGACTCGGCGGTTTCGGCTCGGCCAGATAACCGTCCCGCGGTATGCGGTATGGCTCATCCGGCCTCTCCGGCGGCGCTAGCACGGGCGCCAGTATGGCGATCAACGCAAACACCGCCACCAGTATGATCCCCGTCAACGACACCGGGTTCTTGAGCATCCGCTGCACCACCTTGGGAGGGTGCCGTACATTGTGAGCGAGGTTCCGCAACCTCTGCCCGACTCCTCCCGCCAGCTCCTCCTCAAGAGCCTGCTCCGCCTCATCAAAGGTCGCCACGGCTACTGCCCCTTTCTCTCCTATTCCAGCCTCACCCTGGGGTCGAGGTAGGCATACATCACGTCCACCACCAGGTTGCCGCACACCACCAGTACGCCGTAGAACAGTGAGAACCCCAGCACCGAGATCACATCCAAGTTCGCCGCCGAGTAAGCGACCCACCATCCTAGCCCACGGTAATTGAACACCGTCTCCGTGATCACCACCCCGCTCATCAACCCGATCATCACTATGCCGCTCACTGTCGCCACGGGGATCAGTGCGTTGGGCTTGGCATGCTTGTCTATCACCACCGATTCCTTCAGGCCCTTGGACCTGGCAGTAGTTACGTAGTCCGCCCTCAACACCTCCAGCATCGAGGACCTCGTCACCCTCAGGATCAAGGCCCAGCTCACATACGACAGGGTGATCACAGGCAGCACCAGATGTCGCGCCGCGTCCCACAAGATGTCCAGCCTTAGATTGAGAAGCGAGTCCAGGGTGTTCATCCCCGTGTAGCGAGTGAATTCCGCCGACAGTACCACCTGGTTGGCCCACTCCGACAGCCGCCCTGCAGGGAACCAGTCCAGCTTGGCATAGAATATCATCAGCACCAGCAGGCCAAACACAAAGGTCGGAAATGACCAGCCTACAATGGCAAACACCCGCAGAAACTGGTCGATGGGCTTGTTGTGATGCAACGCCGACTTCACCCCCAACCAAATCCCAATCCAGATCAACGGCACGGCGGCCCAGATGGCCAACTCAAATGACGCCGGAATGAACCGCTTGATGGTAGCCACCACCGGCGCCTTCCCCGTCTTGGAAAACCCGAGGTCTCCATGCAGTACGCCGTTCAACCAGCGAAAGTACTGCACGTGCACCGGGTCGTCCAGACCATACTTCTCTATGATCTCGTCCAGCTCCCCGGCTCCTTTAGGGATGCTCTGCACGTACAGACTGGCTCGCTGCCCTGGATCCAGGAACGACATCATGCCGAAGATCAATAGCGTCACCCCGAAAATGATGATCGGCAGGATCATCAGCCTGCGTATGATGTATGCTAACATATCTACGTGATTCCCTTCTTGACTTTGACGCAGATTCGAACCTGCTCCTCACCGCAGTGCAGACAAGTGGGTTGTCATTCTGAGCCAGACCACAGCGACGGCGAAGAATCTCCGGTTGTGGGCAGAAGAACTACCATAGATGTCACCCGAAGCTATTGAAAGGAACCCGCACTTCGCGTCAAGATGTCGAAGCAGCGCCCAGAGAGGAGACTCAGCACTGTCCGTCCTCGCACAGTGAAAACGTGGACAAGGGCCGGGCGAGCCCGACCCTTGCCCTGGTACTCACTCCGCAGGTGCAAACCTACTCGTAGCCCTTCGAGAAGCGATAGAACCACGCACTTGACGGATAGGCCGCGTTGAAGTAGTAGCCTTGCACCCAATCCTGCTTATACACGCGCGCGGTAGGCTGCACCATGAAGATGTCAATCACATCCTCGACCGCCATGGCCTGCAGCCCCTGGTAGCAAGCCTCAGCCTCCTCGAGAGGCTGCGCCAGGCACTCTGCGATCCCCGCGTCGTACTTGTCGTACAGCTCCTGCGGGAAGTACTGCCAACTGGAGAACGTGCCCTGGCTGTGCATGTACGGGAACACCCAGTTGTGCGGGTGGTGGTAGTCCTCGTGCCAGCCGATGATGAACAGCGGCAGGCGGCCACCAACCATGACGTCCAGATAGGTCGGCCAAGGCACGTCCAGCACCGAGATGTGGAAGAGGGGATTGACGCTCTCGACGCCGGCCTCGATGATCTCGGCCGCGGTTCTCCTCTGGTCATTGCCACTGTTGTAGCTGATGATGAAGAAGAACCCGTTCTCCCACACCTCACCGTCCATCGCGAGCTTGAACTCCTCCTCGCACTTGGCCAGATCGTACTCCCAGTACCCGACCAGATCTTCATCGTGGCCCACCATGGGCGTGATGATAGGGCCACCGCGCTGGAGAGCCTCGCCCAGGTACGCTTCCTCGATGTAAGTATCGATGTCGAAGCAGTGGTTGAAGGCCTTGCGCACGTGGATGTCGGAGAAGAAGTCAGGCGGAACCCCGCTGCCGTCCAGCTCACCGCTGCCGATGTAGTCGTTGCCGCCCTCTATCTGGACGTTCTGGTTGAAGAAGACGTCGGCGGTGCCCACGGTCCCCAGATTGACGTGGGACTTGGCGATGCCATCCTCATTAAGGATGGTCATCTTGCTGGGATCCGATTCGTCAATGGCGTCCCACTGCTCCCTCACCAGCTCATCCGCCTGGGTGGAATACTGCCGTGGTACAATCACCCCGTCGCAGTCACCAGCCTCGAACATAGCGTACCTGGTGCCCCACTCGTCTATGTACTTCCACACAGCGCGCTCGACCGCCGCTGGGCCGGAAGGTCCGCCCTCCCACAACGGCTCGGTGAGCCAGTAGTCGTCGTTGCGCACCAGCACGACCTCCTCAGCGGGCGTCCAGTAGTCGAACTTGTAGGGGCCGGTGCCGTTCATGACGTTGTACAGCTCGCTCTCCACGTCCGCGGGATCGTGGTAGTCCCGCCAGGTGGCGCAGTCGCCATCCCAGCCGCCCAGCTCAACAACCCACTCCTTGTCCATGGCCACGCCCCAGCCGCTGGCCACGATGTCCATCATCGGAGCGAAGGGCACCGGCAGGTTGAAGGTGACCGTCATGGCGTCGTTGTCGTACGTGACGGAGCTCTTCACGAACTCACAGGCCGCCTCGTCGCCCATCTCCTCGGCTATGTCCTCCATGCCGTAGTAGCCGGTGAAGGGCTCCAGCACCACCCACGCCGGACCGCCGGCGCGGTCCTGGATCATCGTCCGCCAGAAGGAATAGGCGATGTCCTCGGGCGTCAAATCGCCGCCCTCGTGGAACTTGATCCCCTCGCGGACTTTGAAGTTCCAGGTCGTCCCGTCGTCTGAGATCTCTGGCATCTCTTCAGCCAGCACGGGCACATACACGTCGTAGCGATCCCTCTCCCACCAGACCAGCGTCTCGTAGACGTTGTAGACGACCGCATAGCTCGCCGTGTCATACTCGTAGCTCGGGTCCAGTGAATCCGGCTCCCCGAACGTGCAAACGATCAACGAATCAGGATTCTTGATCTCCCTGGCCGTCGGCTCCGGAGGCGCTGGAGTTGGCTCTGGCGGTGTGGTCGGCGCCGGCGTCTCGCCCGGAGCTGGTGTGTCCGCCGGTGGCGGTGGTGCCGCGGGCGTGCCGCACCCGCCGGCGATCAGGGCCACCACCATCACAAGACTGGCGATAAGAAACCATCGCTTGTTCCTAATCATCATTTTCCTCCCTCAGAATTGTTAGTGTGTCCAAACGTCGAGCACCTGGCTACGGTATCAAAGCCTCCTGTCACCCCCTTTCTATCGCGATCTATCACCGCAGAAACACCTTCGTTTAGCGGAATTATACCATGTAGTCTGCGTGATGTCAAATCGCGTTTTCTGCCTCCACGCTTCCGTGCAGTTCCGGCTCCTGCAATGGAAGAGGCTAGCTCCGTCTACAAACGACAGGACGGCTGCACACAAGTCCATTCCCCCTATACCGTATACATGCGAGCACCAAGAAAGGTTCATTCTACCCTTGAAAACCGAAACCCAGACAGTCCATCCCAACATCTGGGAACCGTGCGGTGGCTACGTGCATCTGCTCTACCATGGCCCACATTTCTCTTCCAGGGCTCAAGAAGGCTCACCACGGCTTCAAGCAAAGACCACAGGCGGACTATCACAGAACCACGAGAGCAGGCCCGTAGATGGCCACGGTCAGGAAGGAATCGATCAGGATGAACACCAAACAGGCAGTGAACAGGCTACGTGATCCTCTCGCCAGCAGCGTGTAAGCCACGCCCAGAGAGGCCACCCCAGCAATGCCGACGGGCACCAGCACCTGCAAAGGCATGTAGAGGTCCGCCGGCAGAAAAGGGACCGACACAGAGAAGGGGACGTAGCCCAGAAGAGTCGGCATGAAGTACAGTTTGCTGCCCTGGTAGATCACGACAGCGATGGCCAGCGCCAGGTAGCCCTTCGCGCTTCGTGCACTCTCCTCGCCCAACAAGCGACCAGCAACGAGCGTCCAGATCACGGGCGGGACAACCCACAGCACAACGAAAGGGATCATCGGTACTCCTGTCATTGCACTGAAGGTAATGTTCAGCGCAGCAAAGAGCAGATCATCAACAGTCAAGCCGTCAATGCGGTCTCTGACCAGAGCAGATGTGGAGGCATAGTAGACCTCACTGGGTCCCGGCTCCAGCCCATCGACCCAGCTCAGATGCAGGTTTCCATCGGCATCGGCCGTGGTGTTGGGCAGTCTGGACCAGTGAGAGGTGTTGCAAGCCAGTTGGTAGCCCGAAGGCTGCCCGCCAGCGAAGACAACGTTGACTATCTGGCTCTCCCTGCTTGTCCCGTGCATCACGATCGCGCTGCACGCGACGATGGCCTCCTCCGTAGAGACCAACGCCGAAGGATCCGCAATGCGCTCACTCGCCAACTCCGCGTCACCAGCGAGGGGAACCAGATACCCATAGCCATGGGGCGAATCGTACTCAACATAGCTGGGCTTCTCGTCCATGGGCAAGGAGAAGGGCCTGGCATCGACGGCTGAGGGAGAATCGAGCACGAAGCTGCCGTACCATCCTTCCTTTGCCGTTGACGCAAGTCTTGAGGCTCGGTATTCCTGCGTCCACACCACATATCCGTATCTGCGGTCCAGGGCCAGTACGGGGCCATCTCGGTCGAAACGGGGACCTGTTGGCAAGTCCAGCAACTTGACTCCAGTCATCGTCCCAACCGAGCTATCGCTGAACGGTGTGTAGTAGAGCTCCACACTTTCGTCATCGGCACCGGGCCTCTCCCACAGAAGGTGAATCCCATCGCGCCCATCGGTTCTCGCCACCGGTGCTGAGACTCCACTGGCGATGAGTCTGGGAGCTTCAGCCGTAGGCAGCCCAGGGGACAGAGCCAAGTGGAACATGTCTCGCTCTCGACCCACGCCCTCAGTCCAAAAGAGATGCATCACCCCCTCAGAGTTGAATGTGACATCATACTCGTGACAGGGGCTACTCCCCGAGGATACGAGGGTCAGATCTCTGTCAGGCCAGCCGTCGCTCGTCAACCTCAAGTGAAACAGACTTGGAGGCTCTCCTCTCTCTTCCAGCCCCACGAGAAAAACTTGCAGGAACTGTTCACCGTCGAGGAGCAGGCGCACTCTTCTAGGCTCATACAGCTCAATGCCCAAATCGTGTTCCTCTTCCACGACTCCCCGTTCATCCAGACGCAGATACCGAAGATCGTAGTCGTTAGCGCTGCGGCGCAGCGTCCACAACAAGTGCACTCGCCCCCGGTCATCCACCACCAGTGGCGCTCCGCTATCCAGGCCATAGAACTCGCTCCCCACGTGCAACCCGCGGCTCCAATCGGGCGCCGCCTTCAAGCCAAGGTCCCCCACAAGATCGGGGGGGCCCATCAAAGCACAGGCGAACAGCGGACCGAACCCCAGACACGCTAACACGATCCAAGGTATCCATCCCCTGATCCTCGATCGTAAGTCGCCACTGGCACTGCTACTTGTGTTCCCGCCTGCCATCATCCCCCCTGGTTCTGCGCATCTCCGCTAGTCGACTGTCAACCTTCGCGTCCGACGCACAGGGACACGTGAGCGCACGAACGCAGGCACCCTGCGCACGAACTCCCGCCACATCAGCGGGCGCAGCGCCTTCCAGGCCCCTTCGGCTTCCTGCTCCTCCGCAACTCCAGCACCGCTGACAGTGAATCGATCCCGTACGTAGAGAGCGGCGATCTGTTCCACCTGCTCGGCCCCGTGTGGAACCTGCGCGGCCAGCACTGTCGCATACTCGTACGGGGTCTGAGACGCCTCTCCTCTCACCCCCAGGACCCGACCGTGGATACACATCCGCCTGTAGATGCTGCGCACTGCAGAACCACTGTCAACTCCTCTCCGCTTCAGGACCCAAGAAGCGCCCGCCACCACCGCCACGGTCAGTAGTAGGCCCGCAAACGCCGCGAAGACGCGCGAGGATTCCCTCCGGCTCGACGCTATCACCGCTGGATCGCCAACATCCTCCAGATCATCCTTGAGTCGATCCAAGTCGCGCTCCAGGCGCGAGTCCACATCCCCGCCAGGCCTGTCTATCCCCGCCTCATCACTGGCATCAGGCCTCGAGATCGGCTCTTCACTTGCCGTAGGCTCGAACTCGACCCACCCGTAACGAGGGAAGTAGACCTCGACCCACGCATGGGTGTCCCGCTCCCGGACTGTGTAGACTCCAGTTTCGTCGTCCAACTCGCCGCCCACATACCCCACGGCCAGCCGGGACGGGATGCCAAGGGACCGGGCCATGACTACCATGGCCGAGGCGTAGTAGTTGCAGTAACCGGTCCGACTGTCGAACAGGAGATAGTCGATCGCATCCCGGTCTGCGGGCGGACGGTCGATATGCTCATCATATTCTATCGTCCGTCGTAGATACTCCTGAAGAGCAACCGCCTTGTCGTACGCGTTGTCATAGGGAGCGGCGATCTCCTCCGCCAGCTCCACAACCCTCTCCGGCAGCGTGTCTGGAAGCTGCAAATACCGACTGGCGACCCAAGCTGGATACGTATCCTCCGCTTCTCTGAGGCTTCTCATGTCCCCCATCGAAGCCGAAGAGACGACGGTGTATGGCCGTTCGCGATTGAGAGGAATACGGCTCTTGATCAAGGAGACCGTCGCCGGTGCGGAGAGCGGGTCCCGGCCATCCTCCGCCCCGACGTCCGTGAAGCTGTATTGAATCTCCAGAGGCAGGTCAACGCTCGCTGGCTGACCGATCCCGAATACCTGTCCCACCCCCGACCAGTTGGGCACGACGATCTGCACCACGGCGTAGCGCAGCTCATACTCCCCATCACGTGGAAGGTGCTTGTCCGCAGCTATCGTGGCATTGAGATCATCGGTGTTCTCCCAACCGGTCCCATCATACAGATCGTACACCGCACCCCGCCAGTACCTGCCCCCTTCGGTCTCCACCCACATCACTATCTCATCCCCCAGCTCAACCGGCCCACCCAGCGCCAACTGCTGGCCAAAGGGGATGTTCTCGTAGTCCTGTCTGTAACCCTGGATCCCAGAGAACAGGCGGTTCCATTCATCTCCCGCTGACCTCCACGGGCCCCCAATGCGCGTCCATGCGTCGGACAAGAACGAACTCGACGACAACAGCGGCACTATCCAGACTGCCATCAGAACGACGGCAACGAGCAAGCCGCCATCCCGCAGGAAATGGAGGCCGATGTCTTGGTCATAGCGTGCGTTGTCGTTCTCCCATGACACTTCTTGAATGAACACGTGCAGGCGAACAGCGAGTAGCAAGGCGCAGAAGAGATACAGAACGAAGAAAGGAACCACCTTGGGAGGGCTGCCGTAGACCACCAGCAGCATCGCGCCTCCCGTAAGGCCCAGAGCTTGCCAGACCTTGTGAGCACCGAACACCATCCAGGCAGAGGCATATCCCAGCCACCACCCAACGATAGTCACCAACAGCACGAACATCACCGGATCGGTGCTCGCCTGCCCCGACAGCACTATCCGTAGCCAGACATCGAACTGGTACGCCAGAAGGCTCAGGCCCTCTCCCCAGCCCAGACCAGGGGCAACGAACCTGGTCATCGCACCCAGCACCAAGAAACCACCAGCCAGAGCGCTGACCAGGTGGCTCAACAGGCGCGGCCACCGTGTCCTGGTCAGAAGGAAGCCCATGGCTAGCCCTCCCAGGACGGCCCACTCTACGACGTAGAGTCCCTCCACCCAGCCAGCCAGTTCCATGGCCCAGGCGATGCTCAGAAGCATCAACACGAGCAAGAGAAGCGAGAGCTTACCTTCTCTGGCCTGCAACCTACTCACTTTCCCCCATCATCTTGAGTGGTGATCAGCAGCCTCCGCGATTTCCTCCCCCGGCCGAGTATCGTACATGCCCATCTAACTTGGTCACCATCGGCGCTACCGCAGCCGCGGATCCAGCACGTCACGCAAACCGTCCCCAATCAGATTCCACCCTACTGAGAACAGCACGATGGCTGCTATGGGCGGCAGATACGTATACCAGTACTGGAAAGCGTTGGAAGGCGTGCCGATGATCCAATTGCGGCCCACGTAAAGCAGCCAGCCCCAATCAGCCAGGCCTCGACGACCGGCGAGACCAAGGAATGTGAACACAGCCGCCAGCACAACCATCGCCCCGATGTCTGAGGCAACTAGCACAAAAAGACCCTGTGGCACATTCGGCAGCACATGCCGAAAGATGACATGAGGGGCCCGTGCCCCAATGGATACCGCTGCCTCCACGTATTGCTTTGCCCGCTCAGCGAGGACGTTTCCGCGCACGAGCCGGGCATACTGCATCCAGCCGAAAAGGATCAACGATAGGATGATGATCGAGTCGACTCCGCTTTGTCCCCCCGCCCTCCCCAGACGAGTAGGCCCGAAGAAGGTCAGCATCAGCAAGGTCGCGGGCACGATGGGGAACGCCAGGAAAGCATCGGTGATTCGCATCATCAGAGCATCCGGGAATCCGCCATAGTACCCCGAGACCAGCCCCACGATCACCCCGATGAGAGCCCTGCCCACTGTGACCGAGAGGCCAATCCGAAAGGCAAGGTGAGTGCCCCACACGATTCCATAGAACACATCGAAGCTGCGTTCCGTCGTCCCCAAGGGGTAGCCAGGGCGAGGTGGCCGGGGCTGCACTCCGTACCCATCCTCGGGTATGGTGTAGGCATCCTCTCCCTCAGGAGGCGCGATCACTGGAGCGGCGAGGGAGACAACCACGAAGGCCAGTACGATCAGAATCCCCGCCACCAGCCCCGGACGCAGGAATGGTTGAATCCTCCGGCGACGAGGGCGCCGGAAAGCGGGAAGAGGTATCGGCTTGAAGGCATCCACTCCGGCCGGCACGACTTCGGCTTGGGCCCGTGCCGGTCCAACTGTCCCAACGGTCGCGTCTCGACCCACGAGACCGCGTTCTAGCTCCGTCCTCTCCGAGAGCGTCTCATACCCATACTTGCTGGCAATGCCGACCTGAAACTCTGCGACGGCCTCCAGCACACGCCAGATATTGACCATGTACGGTGCATGTTCCCTAGCGCGAGACGCCCGATCGACTCCCAGATTGACCCGGTTGAGGGTGGATTCACACAGACCAAAGTCCTCTGCGTCCAGATGGACCCTCAAGAGTCGCAGGATCGAGGAGCATTCCTTCCCCAGCTGCAAACAGCGCTCGTAGAGCACCCCAGAAGAGGCGGCGGTGGACCTGTCGGCCACCGAGAGCAACTTCTGACCCATGAGCCGGAGGGAATGGTAATACAGATCCAGATGCGCAAGGGATCTGCTGACGGCTTCGCGCTGCCTATCGTCTGATCTATCCACCCCTTAGCAAGACCACCTCTCTAGTACAGTCTGACTCTCGGATCCGCGGCGGCGTACAAAAGGTCGGCGATCAGGCTCGCGATTACAACGACAATGCACGTGAAGATGGCAAAGCCCACCGCTACCGGGACGTCGGTGAACATCATGGCCTCGGCCGCCGCCCGTCCGATCCCGTTGATGCTGAAGACGGTCTCGATCACCACTACCCCGCTCAAGAGCATCGAGACCGCAACGGCGCCTGTCGAGATCACAGGTAGTAGCGCATTGCGTCGAACGTGAAGGCCTACCACCCTCCTCTCTGGCACGCCCTTGCTTCTGGCCGTGGTGACGTAGTCCTCTCCCAGGATGTCCAACATCGAGGAGCGCATGATTCGAGTCAAGAGAGCCCACTGAGCGAGCGCCAGGGCGAAGGCGGGCAGCACCAAGTGCTTGACCGCGTCCCAGAATATCCTGAGGTCCAGATTCAGCAAGGCGTCCACCGTGTACATGCCTGTGTACGAGCGGAACTGCTCCGAGTGCACAATCGGTCCCGTCCAGATGCTCAGGCGCTCGGGCGGGAACCAGCCCAGCCAGGCATAGAAGACATTCATCAGCATCAATCCGAGAATGAACGAAGGAAAGGCCCATCCGATGAAAGTCGCCCCCCGAATCAAGTGATCGGGGAAGCGATTGCGATGCCGCGAGGCGAAGCTGCCCAGAGCGAGCGCCAGGACAACAGAGGGCACCATGGCAAACAGTAGCAACTCCACTGTGGCCGGAGCGCGCTGGAGTAGGCCTTCCAGCACAGGCTGTTGCCAAGAGGGTGAATACCCCCAACTTCCCGTGACCAGAAGACCTAGCCAGTTGGCGTACTGGACGGGCCAGGGGTTGTCCAAACCGTGTATACGGATAGCCCTCTCCACCAGTCCAGCCTGTTCCTCCGGTGTGAGAAACCTGCCGGTCTGCGGCACATAGACCCCAGCTCGCACCTCGACAGGGAGCTGCCACAGCAGGGAGAAAAGGATGAGGGTGACGAGGAAGATGATGATCGGCAAGGTAAGCAGTCTTCGGAGCACGTATTGTATCACATCAGGAACCTTTCGGTGACGCGATCAGCCTGCCCCGCCTCAGGCTGGGCAGGCTGGCGCTCGATCCTTGTATTGAGATACCGTTCTCGTGCCCCGTAGGTTCACACCGTTGTCAGTTCACACGCCAGCACGCAACCCAGTGGTCTGGGGAGGCCTCTTTGAACTCAGGCTCCTCTTCTTCACAGATGTCCATCTTGACAGGGCAGCGGGTGACGAAGTTACAGCCTACAGGCGGGTGTGCGGGACTGGGGACGTCACCGACAAGGATTATCCTCTTCCTGGTCTCCTCCACGACAGGGTCGGGTATGGGGACAGCCGACAGCAGGGACTGCGTGTATGGCTGCAATGGGTTTAGGTAGAGTTCGTCTTTGTCGGCGATCTCGAAGATCTTTCCCAGATACATCACGGCTATGCGGTCGCTGATGTGTCGCACGACGCTGAGGTCGTGAGCAATGAAGAGGTAGGTCAGCCCCATTTCCTCCTGCAGATCCTCCAGCATATTGATGATCTGTGCCTGGATGGAAACGTCCAGGGCCGAGATCGGCTCATCAGCCACGATGAAACTAGGATTCAGTGCCAGAGCCCTGGCCACACCGATCCGCTGCCGCTGCCCGCCGCTGAACTCGTGAGGATAGCGATTGACGAAATACGGGTTCAGTCCCACGATTTTCAGCAGCTCTTGCACCCGCTCTCTCTTGGCCTTCCCCTTAGCTATGCCATGCACCTCCAGAGGCTCTGCGATAATGCCACCCACGGTCATACGAGGGTTGAGTGACGCATACGGGTCCTGAAAGATCATCTGCATTTCGCGCCTCATGGACCGCAGCTTCCCCCCCTTCATCTTCACCAAATCCTGTCCCTCGAACAGGACCTCGCCAGCCGTAGGTTCATAAAGCCGTAGTATGCATCGTCCCGAAGTCGTCTTCCCGCATCCACTTTCACCGACAAGACCAAAGGTTTCCCCTCGCCGGACGAAGAAACTGATATCATCAACCGCCTTGATGTCTCCCACGCGCCGCTGAAAAACACCTCGTTTGATGGGGAAATACATCTTCAGGTTGTTGACTTCAAGCAAGAGGTTATTCTCAGCAGCCATCGTCACTTTCTCTCCTTTGTGATATCGACCCAACACGCGACCTCGTGCCCTGGTGCCACCGTCCTCAGTATGGGTCGTTCGACACAGCGATCGATACGATACTCACAACGAGCGGCAAAGGGACAGCCGGACGGCAGATCGATGAGGTCCGGCGGAAGCCCGAAGATCGGAGTGAGTTGCTCCTTCTCCTTCATGTCCAGTCGAGGCACTGAGCCCAGCAGCCCCAGCGTATAGGGGTGCCGTGGGTCCCCGTACAGGTCCTTGACGTCTGCCGACTCGATGATGAACCCCGCATACATGACCACCACCCTGTCCGCTATGCCGGCAATGATGCCGAGGTCATGGGTGATCCAGATGATGGCCATCCCGATCTCGTCCCTCAACTCCTTCATCAGCTCGATGATCTGGGCTTGTATGGTTACATCCAAGGCAGTCGTCGGCTCATCGGCGATGAGGACCTGGGGATTGCAAGAGAGACCCATGGCGATCATAGCCCTTTGCCTCATCCCCCCGCTGAACTGATGAGGATAGTCATCCAGGCGGTCCTCAGCCTCAGGTATCTGCACTAGCTTCAGGAGCTCTGCTGTCCGCTCTCGGGCCTCCTTCTTGTTCATGCCCATGTGCAACATCAGTGCCTCGCTGATCTGTTGATTGATCGTGAGGACAGGATTCAAGGAGGTCATGGGATCCTGAAAGACCATGGCCATCTTGTTTCCTCTGATGTTTCGCATCTCATTATCCTTCAGCTTCATCAGGTCCTCGCCCTCGAACAAGACCTTCCCGCCCTCGATCTTGCCTGGCGGTTGAGGGATCAGGCGCAGGATGGAGAGCACACTGACGCTCTTGCCGCATCCGCTCTCCCCCACAATGCCCAGGGTTTCCCCCTCGTTCACCTCCCAGGATACACCGTTCACGGCTTTCACAACGCCGTCGTCCGTGTAGAACCGCGTCTTCAGATCATGCACTTCAAGCAAAGCCACTTTCCCTGCCTCCTCACCGGTATCCCACTCCTGAGACCTGCTCATTGTGGCAGGCATCTCATTCAAACCAGTGGACCTCTCGCAACGTGGATGTTTCGACTACCCCGCCGGCATAATATATGGCAATGTACGACAAAAGTCAAATTCGGTCAGAAGGGGGCGTTGAACAACGCTTCCCTGGATTCTCTGGGCGCGCCCGGACCCCCGTGGAAGCAGTCAGACACGATGGTCTTCTCACCCAACCCCATCGATCACTGAGGCGCGCGCCGACACGCGACATCGGCGCAGCCGCACGGCATGCCGTGCGGCTAGGGAGTTCGCTTGGCCTCGCAGCACGGGTGCAACACCCCTACGCTGTGGCCCGATCGGGGATTCAGACCCAGCTCTGACGACAGTTCTGTCACACCCTTACCAGAACTCGCACCTAGGAGGCCGCCCCCGACCACACCGACCTCTCCAGGTCGACCGCCTCATGGGACGCCCGCGGCACGTCCACCCAACAGGCCACCACGTGCTCATCTTGAACCTTGCGAGGTTCGGGCATAGTGTGCAGGCAGCGCGGCGTAGCGTAGGGGCAGCGAGGGTGGAAAGGACAGCCCGAAGGCAAGTTGATCAGATCAGGCGGCACTCCGTCAATGGGCGTCAAGGGCGTCCGCGCGTCGTCATCCAGGCGAGGTATGGTACCCAGGAGTCCGAGCGTATAGGGGTGGCGAGGATCTGTGTATAGATCCTTGACCTCAGCCGATTCCACGATGTAGCCTGCGTACATCACCAGAACGCGGTCAGCCAGCCCGGCGATGATCCCCAGATCATGAGTGATCCAGACAACCGCCAGGCCGGTCTCCTCCTTGAGCCTCTTGACCAGATCTATCACCTGCGCCTGGATCGTCACGTCCAGTGCAGTGGTCGGCTCGTCAGCTATGAGCAAGTAGGGGTTGCAAGCAAGAGCCATGGCGATCATGGCTCTCTGTCTCATCCCTCCAGAGAAGCGGTGGGGATAGTCGTCAAGCCGTTCTCCCGGCTCCGGAATGCCCACCAGTTGTAATAGTTCTACCGCCTTCTTTCTCGTGTCCTTCGGCTCCATCTCGAGATGGAGCTCCAGCGCCTCAGTGATTTGCTCCCCGATGGTGAGAACAGGATTCAGAGAGGTCATTGGGTCCTGGAACACCATCCCAATCTTGGCCCCCCTGATCTCGCACATCTCCTGGGTGCCAACCGACAGCAGGTCACGTCCTTGAAAGAGCACTTTGCCACCGATTATCTTCCCTGGCGGCTCTGGTATCAAGCGCAAGATGGACAGGGCGGTTACCGTCTTGCCACATCCGCTTTCGCCCACGATCCCGAGCGTCTCTCGCGCATCTACCGTGAACGAGATCCCATTCACCGCCCGAACCACTCCATCGTCGGTGTAGAAATGAGTTTTGAGATCCCTCACCTCCAGCAGACAAGTCCTGCCCATCAAACTCTCCGAGAGACCGCAGCACTAATGGCTCTGCACGAGCACGGAGGCACCCTCAATTGCCCGCGGTGCAAGCAGAAGAGAAGTGATCTACAAAAGGGGAAGGGAACAGTCGAGTTCAACCGGGGACCTCTACCTTCCGGCTCATGCCAACAATCTACTGCCGCATCAGTGGTGGATGCAGTGGAGTAGTGCGGGAGATGAGTGTCCAGCCAGAACTAGCCTCTCGGTCCATCCTTCTTCACAACTGCACACGGAAGGTGTCAGCATGATGCCAACTCCGGCAACGATGTCGGCTCCGAGGGCAACGATCTCCGTCCCCAAAAGGCGAAGTAACTCGAACTTGGTTTGAGAGCGCCGACCCTCCTGCAACTCCAGCCTGATGCTGGCCCAAACCCGATCGGGGGGAGCCTGATCGGAGACGAGATCTCGAAGCACTCTCTCTACCAGGATGTCAAGGTCGTCTCTCTTGCTACGATTCATCTCCAACCTCAAGCCCACTATCCGTCCCTCACAACGACAGAAGTTCATAAGCCGCTTCGCTGGACACCCGCGAGTCACAGATCAGCCTCTTCCTCAAAGCCTTGCGCGCGTTGTGCAAACGGGATTTTACTGTTCCCACCGGGCAGTCCAGCACATGCGCGATCTCGGCCAAGCTGAACCCCTGGAGATAGAAGAGAACCACCACCACTCGCTGCGGCATGCTCAGACACCTGATGGCCGCATCCAGCACCTGGATCAGCTCCTCCCTCTCAAAGGCCCGCTCAGGAGAGCTGCGCGGCCCCATGACCACACGGTCATACACATCTTCCAGGGAGATGAGCCGCAGACGCCTCTTGGCTGCCCAGTTATAGCTCAGATTGACGATGATCCGATGCAGCCACGGCCTCAGCGAAGAGCAGCCATCAACCCGGTCGATGTGAGCGTGTGCCCTGAGAAAGCAGTCTTGCAAGATCTCTTCCGAAGCGCCCCGATCCCTGGTTATGGCCAGGGCGGTCCTGTATAGTTGATCCTTGTACTTATGGTAAAGGATCTCGAAGGCGTCGAGGTCGCCTTCCTGAATCCTTGGCACCAGCTCTCCGTCGTCAAGCATCAAGAATCCCTTTCAACTATTCACACCAGGAATCCCCTCAGAAGGTTCACCCTCAAGACGGTGCTATCGTTGCCACCTCAGGTCGAGCTTGCGAGCCGCAGTCACCTCGTCAAGCCGCATCACCGGCGCAGAATGAGGTGCGCTCCGCACCAACTCCGGGTCCGTCTCCGCTTCCCGGGCGATCTGACGCATAGCAGCGATGAACGCGTCAAGGGTTTCAACGCTCTCCGTCTCCGTTGGTTCAATCATCAATGCCTCATCAACGGTGAGGGGGAAGTAGACCGTTGGTGGGTGAAAACCCAGATCGATGAGCCGCTTGGCTATGTCCAGTGTGTGAACACCCAGGCTGGCCTGGGTCTTTCCGGAGAAGACGCACTCGTGAAGACAGGTACGATCGTAAGATAACTGGTAGTAGTCTCTGAGTTGGTGCAAGATGTAATTTGCATTGAGAACCGCGTTCTCGCTCACCTCTCGCAGTCCCTGTGCGCCCAGGGAGCGGAGATAGGCATAGGCCTTCACCATCACCCCGAAGTTGCCGTAGAAGCCACCAACCGGCCCTATCGACACAGGCCACTCATAGTCAAGATAGTACTCTGTGTCTTCCGTGCCGGATTCCCCCGTCTCACGCCGAGCCACTCTAGGAACTGGAAGAAAAGGGATCAAGTCCCTCGTCACTGCTGTAGGACCTCCTCCGGGCCCTCCGCCCCCGTGAGGCGTGCTGAACGTCTTGTGCAAGTTGAGATGCAGCACGTCTGCACCCAACTCTGCCGGCGTGGCCACACCCAACAGGGCATTCATGTTGGCGCCGTCGCAGTAGATGAGACCTCCAGACTCGTGGACGATCTCGGACACACGAAGAACATCCTCCTCGAAGAGCCCCAAGGTATTGGGGTTGGTCAACATCAACCCCGCCACTCTCTCATCCGCCAACTTTTCCAGCTCGCGAACATCTATGTTGCCCCGTCTGTCAGACGGAACAGCTGAGACGCTGTAGCCACACATGGCGGCGGTGGCAGGATTGGTACCGTGAGCTGAGTCAGGCACCAGAACGATACTCCGACCCTCATCCCCGCGTTCCAGATGGTATGCCCGGATGATCAGCATCCCTGTCAGCTCCCCATGCGCGCCAGCCACCGGCTGTAGGCTGACTCCCGGTAGACCCGTGATCTCCGCGAGATATCGCTGCAACTCGAACATCAGTTGCAGAGCTCCTTGAACCGTCGATTCATTCTGCGAGGGATGAATCTGAGTGAAGCCGGCCAAGCGGGCAACGTCTTCATGCAGCCTGGGGTTGTACTTCATCGTACACGAGCCCAACGGATAGAACCCGGTGTCAACACCGAAATTGATCTGAGACAATCGGGTGAAATGCTGCACCACCTCCCTCTCGCTCAGCTCGGGCAGACACAACTCCCGGCGTGTCAGCCCTTCGGGCAAGGGGCTCTCTGGCACATCTAGGTCGGGCAAACGGCAGCCCACTCGGCCGGGCGAGCTCAACTCGAATAGCAAAGGTTCGGTCATCTCTCCCTCCCGACCTCGCCCAGAGCACTAGCAAGAAGATCTATCTCCTCCCGACTGTTCATCTCCGTGACGCAAAAGAGCAGGCAATCGTCCAACTCGGGATAGTCCCGTCCCAACTCGTAGCCCCCGATGATGCCCTGTTCCCATAGACTGACGTTGACCTCCGCTGGGGGCACTGGTGTCCTGATCACAAACTCCTTGAAGAACTGCCCGAGCAGTCTCTCGAATCCTGGCAGTGCGGCTATCTCCTCTGCAGCATAGTGGGCTTTGTGGTAGCACAACTCCGCTACTTGGCGCAGGCCCTGCTTGCCCATCAAGGCCAGATACGTTGTGACCGCCAGAGCTACTAGAGCCTCATTGGTGCAGATGTTGGACGTAGCTTTCTCCCTGCGAATGTGCTGCTCCCGAGGCTGTAGCGTCAACACGAACCCTCTCCGGCCTTGCGAATCCCGGGTCATGCCGACTAATCGACCAGGCATCTGCCGCAAGTACCTTTGCCGACAGGCGAAGAGTCCCACATAGGGTCCACCATAGCTCAGGGGGTTGCCGAGCGGTTGTCCCTCACCCACCGCGATATCCGCCCCTAGCTCACCCGGGGGACGGAGAAGCCCCAAGGCGAGTGGGTCAACACAGACCACCAGAAGGGACCCTGCGGAAGAAGCCAGTTCACTGAGGGCGAGTACGTCCTCCAGGCAACCGAGGAAGTTAGGATATTGAACCATCAAAGCCGCGGTGCTGGCATCGAGCAGTTGCGTTGTCTGACCCAGATCTACTGCACCATCATCGCCGTGACCGACTTGGCGTATCTCCATGCCCATCCCTTGGGTGTAGGTTCGCAATACCTGACGATAGCGCGGGTGCAGCGTCGAGCTCACGACCAGACCATCTCGACGTGTGACACGAGCGGCCATCAGGCCTGCCTCCGCCAGGGCGGTGGCTCCGTCGTACATGGATGCGTTAGCAACGTCCATTCCCATGAGATCGCAGATCATCGTCTGGAACTCATAGATACTGGTGAGCGTCCCCTGGCTTGCCTCCGGCTGGTAGGGCGTATACGCCGTGTAGAACTCGCCCCTCGCAATGATGTGATCCACCGCAGCGGGCACGAAGTGACGATAGGCACCAGCACCTAGAAAGCAAGGATGATGATCCAGGTCAGCATTTCTCTCCGCCAGGCTGCCCAGCAGCTTGCGCACCTCCATCTCCGATAGAGGACGCGGAAGATCGAGGTGGGGAAACCTCTTGTCAGCAGGAATCACCTCGAAGAGCTCCTCCACGGAATCCAAGCCCAGGGTATCCAGCATCCTCCGCCGGTCGGCGTTGGTATTGGGGATATAGGAGCTCACGATCACTCCTCAAGAGTTCTCAGGAAGGCTCCATACTCCTCCGCCGTCATCAGCGGGTTCATCTCAGACTCGTCCTGGGGTTGCACCTTGAGCATCCACCCCGCCTCATAGGGATCTTCATTAACCAGTTCCGGCTTGTCGACGAGTTCCTCGTTGATGGCCAACACCTCCCCACTGACAGGAGCCACGAGATCAGATGCCGCCTTGACGGATTCTATGATGCCGAAGGCGTCGAACTGTGACAGGGTTTCTCCAGGCTGAGGCAACTCCACGTAGACGATGTCGCCCAACTGCTCCTGAGCATAGTCGGTGATCCCAACTACGGCCAGTCCCTCATCCAGCTTCGCCCATTCGTGCTCTTTGGTGTACTTACGATCTACCGGGTGCATAATGACTCCCCTCGAAACCTTTTTCGTACCAGCGAACTCGTAGGAAAGTGACTCGGACTAGGAATTCACCATCCATGCCTTGGCGGCCATCAGCCCGAGGACGCTCTTGCCATCACATATCTCACCTGTGAGAGCCATCTCCAGAGCCCTGTGAAGAGGTAGCTTCACCACCTCGATGATCTCATCCGCCTCTGTCTCCTGAGAGTGCTGCGCCAAACCGGTACCCAAGTAGAGCCAGATGCGTTCATTGCTAAACCCAGGGGAGGCATAGAAAACGTACAGCTCCTCCAAGTGCTCCGCGACATAGCCAGTCTCCTCCCGCAACTCCCGAAACGCGCAAACCTTGGGCTCCTCGCCCGGCTCCAGCGTTCCCGCGGGTAGCTCCAACAGTTCCTCTCCCACGGCAGTACGGAATTGGTTTACCAGGAGCACGTTCTCTTCGCCGTCCAAAGCCACGATAGCGACCGCTCCCCGATGCTCAACGATCTCTCGGCTCGTGACGCGACCGCTGGGCAACCGCACTCTGTCAACCCGGAGGTTGACTATACGCCCTTCATATACACGCTCACTGGAAACCAACTCCTCGCTCAAGTTGTTCCCCCAACGAAGCAAGAAGGCCATTGGTCAGCGGCCCAACAGCCTTCTTTGCCTCATGTCCCGCAGGATCTGAGCCCCTTCGTCGTCACGGCAGACGAAGCGGAGGTGCCTTGGATCAGTCACTTAGGGTATGCGCAGGATTTGACCAAGGTAGATGATATTCACGTTGGGCAGGTTGTTGGCATTCGCGATGGCCCAAGCGGTGGTGCCGAACTGCACGGCGATGGAAGCAAGGGTGTCGCCCGGCTGAACGACGTAGGTTTGCCCTCCCTCTGGCGCCGCACCGCCCCCAGGGATGGTCAGTCTCTGCCCTACCCAGATGTAGTTGGGGTTGACGATGCCGTTGGCCCTGGCGATGGCGTCGACCGTCGTGCCGTACATGTTGGCGATTGACCGCAAGGTCTCCCCCTGACGTACGATGTGGACACCGGGCTCAGGAGACGGAGCAGAAACCCCAGGGATGATCAGCACATCGCCCGCCCTGATGAGATCCGGGTTTGTCAGGTTGTTGGCCGCCACTATGTCATCGGCGCTGACCCCATAGCGGCTGGCTATGCTCTCAATGGTCTCTCCCCACGCCACGACATGTTCCACACCTTGCCCGGGGGCAGACGTGGGCGCCGGCTCAGCAGGGGAGGTTGCCTGAGCAGGAATAGGTGTCGCCGTTTCTTCTCCGGACGGCGGAGCGGTCGCCGATGCCACGGCCTCAGGAGAGCCTGGAGGAGTAGCCACCGGTGTTGCTCCAGCGGGCGGGATAGTAGGTGTGCGATCTGGTCCCTCCGGCCTGATTGTGGCAGCGGGAGCAGGAGCAGGCTTTGCCCTCTCGCACCCCCCAAGTCCTATCGCCAACGCCAGCAAGACCAGCAAGACACCGGTCATGCATAGATTCCTTTTCATCGGGCGGCCTCCTTACACCTACTGTCCCTACCAGATGCAATCCATCATATCACAAGCCAGAAGCTTGGTCAAGTCGGACCACGCACGAGTGTGTCAAGGGGTGTGACACCCCATCGCCAACCACTATGACAGTGAGATCTCGAAGTCAGCAATCATGTCCAGACCTCCGCCGGTTCTATCTCCTTCGAGGGTCTGCTACTCGTCGATCCTTACGTCACACTAGCTTCGATCGACCGTCGGCGTCTGTGACTGAGGAATGCAGGGACTCGACATCGGTGATGCCTCCATCCGTCAAGGCCTTCACGACTACTCCCATCATTCCCCTGCTTCTCGACAACTTGAATCGACTCTCCGCCGCAGACGACGATCTCTAGGAGACAAGGTCCGTCGTGCGCAACGCCTCATCGAACGCCGCGTACGCTTCATCGTCGTAAAGGACAAAGAGCACTTCTTCGAGGCCGCTCTCCCCAGCCAGATGCTGGCTGACCGTGCCTATCATGATCTCAGCCGCCCTCGAATGCGAGAAGCCGCCCACGCCGGTCCCCAAAGCCGGAAAAGCAATGCTCTTCACACCTAACTCCTCGGCAAGAAGCAGACTTCTCCTGGTAGCAGACTTGATCTCGTCTGCGCCAGTCACCAGGTCACCGCCCATCGCCGCTGCATGGATCACGAACTCGGCTTTCAAGGCTCCCGCCCCAGTAGCCACCGCCTCACCGACAGGTATGGGGCCCTTTCTGACCGCCTCATCTTCGATCTCCTGCCCTCCGGCACGCTTGATCGCGCCCGCAACTCCCGCCCCCATCCAGAGAGCGCTGTTGGCTGCGTTGACTATGGCATCAGTCGACGACTCCGTGATATCTCCTTTGCGTAGCCTGACGCGATCCACCCTAGGTGTCCTCCTCCATGCTCGCCAGCACTTTGGCCACCGCGTCCACGGCTACCCTCTGCTTCCTATACAGATCCGACTCGCTCATAGACAAACGCATCGCGATCTGAGTGATACGCAAGCCGCGAATGAACTTCATCTCCAAGATGTTGTATAGTATCCATTCCTTGGTGGTCAGGGTCCTACTACTCTCGGGCGGCTTGAGAGCCTCGATGGCCCTGTACAAAACCGAACGCAGCGCCTTGGTGGGAACCTGACCGCTCTCCTCAGCATACCTCTCGACTATCTTCATTCTCAGCAAAGGACTCTCCGTGAGGCCAGGCCCACCCCAGTAGTGACCCAGCGCGTCCTTCACCACCTTGGGGAAGTCTGGCTCATGAACGGGACTGTCCTCGATAGGTTCCAGCATCGGTGATCCGACATACCTTGGGTGGCTCTGCCACCGCTGGATGGATTCTATCTCTGGCGTGAGTTCCCACAGCAGCGTGAAGATGCCCCGCTGCAACTGCCAGTCTTCCAAGGCCAACTCCATCTGTCCTATCAACGTCAGCGCGATCTCCTCCTCTTTGTCGGCAAGACTCACTTGATCCAGTGAGCCTTTGACCCCCAGGATCCCTAGCGTCCCCTCTCTGGTCCGGCTGCGCAAGGCCAACAGCGAGTAGCCGTTCTGATTGCTGAACATCCGACCTACTGCCAGGTGATGCTGACCTTCAGCCTCGTTGGGAAGGAGTTGTGCTAGGCCCTCCAATTCACACGAACGCAGGAAGGAGTCTACCTCGTTCCGAGGACCGCACGAGGCCTGCGCTTCGAGCCTACCCCCGCGTTTGGTCACGATGAACCCGGTCTCGACCCGCACTAGATCGCAAAAGCCGGACAAGATATTCTCCAGGAGTTGAGACAGGTCGGTAGTCGTGAGCAACCTGGTATCCAGTTCTCGAATCCACGTGATCTCGGCACTATCCCGCCGGTAGATCAGTAGATCAACAAAAGGAGTCAGGGCGCTGATGAGCACCTGAAGGACGACTATGCCCACCACCACACCGATCACCAGAACAGCATCCCGCGGTATGCCCAAAACGCTCTCCACTCTAGATACCACCAACATCAGCGCCAGCAGGCACATACCCACGAAGGGGCCTCTCAGTAGATAGTTGATCAGGCTGCGTTTGACTACTCTGTCAGGTGTCAAGGCGCCGTAGAAAGCCACGCTGTAGGCCAAGACAACGGTCATAAGGGCAATGCCAAGATTGCCTAGCAAGGCAACGAACAGCAACAGATTCGGAGAGAAGTAGTGCGGCAGGCTGGCCAGGAGCATGTAGGGGAAAACCCCCAACGCGGGAGCAGCGAAAGACACAGCAAGGTAGGTCATCCGACGCCGCGAGGTAGAAGTGACCGTTCTGCGTCGGGCACGCTCGATATTGATCAGTCCCAAACCCGCAACCACGAAGAAGTAGAAGAAGAAAACCCAGAACAGAGGCCCGGCCTGGAAATACACCGCCCAGGACGTGTTCACACCCTCTCTCACAAGCAAACTCGTGAAGGCGGTGAGCGCCACGAGCACGGCGCCAAAGAGATACGTCACCGCCACGAGACCCCTACGAAGGCGAGAGAACGAGTTGGTCGTCCTCAACACGACATCGGAAAAGTGAAGATAGGCAGCCGGCAGGAAGGCGATGCCCAGCCACTGGAACCTGAGCCACAGGAACCTGGTTTCCGATGCTTCCACATTGATCAGTATGACGTCACTGAGGTGGACTATGGTCACCAGAGCAAGTAGAGCACAGAACGCCCGCGCCACCGAGTTGCGAAGATTGTGGCTGAAGATGTACACCAACAACGAGAAAGCAACGATGACGTTGGCCGCCGAGAGCAACAGATTCCCCAGAGACAAAACCCCTGTGAGGGTCACGCCGCCCATGTGATGCTCACAACCCCCTGTGTCAAGACTCCCCAGCAGACCATGTTCCACTTCCTCCTAGAGCCAGCACACCCCAGGAACGGCCTTCCTCAAGTGCCTATTACGCCAGAGACGAAACAGCGGACGACTACACCTACGAAGAGCAAGCTATCGATACGATCCAGAATCCCTCCGTGTCCAGGAAGTAGGCTTCCCGAATCCTTCACGCCCACCTGCCGCTTGATCATGGACTCGACCAAGTCGCCAAAGGTAGCAGCCACGCTGATCGCGACCCCAAGCGCCAGAGCCAGCGGGACGGAGAGGCCCAGCATGTGTCCAATCACCAGCGCCGTGCCCGTGCCTCCGATCCAGCCAGCCACGGCCCCTTCCCAGGTCTTCTTCGGGCTGATCCATTCGAAGAACGGATGCTTTCCCCACACCCGGCCGAAGAGATACGCAAAGCTATCGCATATCCAGGTCGGGAATAAGACCAGAAGCGTCCAGCCCAGGCCTCCAGGCAAGTTCCTCAAGGCCACGAACTGAGAAGACAGCAGGCCCACATACAGTGCTCCGCCCAGGCTCAACGCCCAATCAAGAAACGGTCGACCACCATGCTCCCTGGAGCCCAACTGCCAGGCCAAGGACGCAACAAGAGCCAAGGCCAGTCCCTCGAGAATCAGTTCCGGGGTCAGAAACGCGGCTCCGGCTACGAAAAACGCTGTCAAACCAAACTGAAGGGGGTAGAGAGGCCGATATCCACCTCGGCTGACCATCCGTTGGTACTCGCGCCCGGCCAGAATTGCCACCGCAAGTACCGCCGCACCGAACAGCACCCCACCCACGTATACGACCATCAAGGTCACAGACCCGTAGATGACACCACTTATGATGCGGCGGCGGAGCACGTCCAAAACCTACACCCTCAGCCTGCCGAAGCGCCTGTCCCGCTGAGCAAAGGCCTGCAACGCCTTGAGGAGCTCCTCCTTGTCGAAATCAGGCCAATATGTGGGCGTGGAGTAGTACTCGGAATAGGCAGACTGCCAAACGAGGAAATTGCTGAGCCTCATCTCGCCGGCAGTGCGAATGATCAGATCTGGATCAGGCTGACCTGCTGTGTACAGATAACTGCCAAACGACGCTTCGTCCACATCTTGGGGATCAACTGCGTCTTCCAGCAACTTCCGGGCGGCACGCACTAGCTCCGCGCGCCCGCCGTAGTTGAAGGCCACATTGAGGATCAACTGATCGTTGTCTTTCGTCAACTCGATGGCTTCCAACACGGCCTTTCTCAGCCTGTCTGAGAGGCCCTCCAACTCACCGAGGTGGTGCAGCTTCACCCCCCTGCGGTGCAGGTTCTCAACCTCCCCCTCCAGAACACGCTCCAAGATCCTCATCAAACCGCGCACTTCTTCCAGAGGACGCTCCCAGTTCTCGGTCGAGAACGCATAGATGGTGACGATCTTGATGCCAAGTTCGCCACAGGCCTCCAAAACGTGGCGGATATTATCGGTACCCGCCCGATGCCCTTCGAGGCGCGGTAGCCCGTGTTCCTGTGCCCAGCGACCGTTCCCATCCATGATGATGCCGATGTGTTGCGGTATGGATGACAGCGATTCGGCGAAGTCCATATCCCGCCTTCAGACCTCCATTATCTGCTCTTCCTTAGCAGCGCCGATCTCGTCTATCCTGCCCACGTACTTGTCCGTCAACTCCTGCATCCGGTCCTTGCCCCAGTAGAAGTCATCCTCAGACACCAGTTTCTCTTTCTCCAGCTCCTTCATGTCCTGCAAGCCGTCCCGCCTGCAATTCCGCACAGAAACCCTGGCCTCCTCAACCCTTCTCTCAACGATCTTCACCAACTCAATGCGGCGTTCTTCAGTCAATCGGGGAATGGACAAGCGGATAACCTTGCCATCATTGGATGGAGTCAAACCCAATTCCGATCTCAGGATGGCCTTTTCAATGTCGGGGAGCGAAGATGCGTCATACGGGCGGATCACCAACAGCCGTGGCTCGGGAACGGAGATCGTTGACAGCTGGTTGAGGGGAACCTGCGTACCGTAGTAGTCAACTCGGAGACGCTCAATCAGCGCCGGTGAAGCCCTGCCGGTCCGGATGGTGATCAAGTCGTTCTGGAGAGCCTCGATACATTTCTTCATCCGACCTTCGGTTTCCTTCAGTACATCATCGATCATGTGAATGCTCCACCTTCACCACTAGCCGGTGTCAACCGGCGCAGACAACGGTCCCCAGGCGCTCGCCGCGGACTACCCTGATGAGACTGTCCCGTGCCCAGAGATTGATTACGACGATCGGCAAGCTGTGATCCATACATAGCGAGATTGCTGTGCTGTCCATTATCCCCACCCGTAGCTCAAGCGCCTCCAGGTAGGTCAAGCATTCCAGCTTCTTGGCATCAGCCACCATCTCTGGGTCAGCATCGTAGACAGCGTCTACTTTGGTGGCCTTGATGAGAACTTCAGCATCAACCTCCATGGCCCTGAGTGCCGCGGCTGTGTCTGTGGTGAAATACGGGTTCCCTGTACCGGCTCCCACTATCACCACACGTCCTTTCTCCAGATGTCGAATGGCTCGAAGCCTGATATAGGGTTCAGCCAGCGCCCTCATCTCGATGGCCGTTTGCACCCGTGTAGTCACCCCAGACGTCTCCAGAGCATCCTGCAGGGCCAAGGCATTGATCACCGTCGCCAGCATGCCCATATGATCAGCGGTGGATCTGTCCATCCCTTGGGCGACACCGTCCTTGCCCCGCCAGATGTTCCCGGCGCCAATCACGATGGCCATCTCCACTCCGCAGGCCTTGACTCCCTTGATGACCGCAGCAACCTCCTCAAGCCGATGCGCGTCTATTCCATAGCCATCTACGCCGGCCAGTGCTTCTCCCCCCAGCTTGAGCAGTATTCTCTTGTACTTCAGTTCTGCCTCGTTCACTCGTCTCTGTGGCGCCCACTCACTAATCTGCTGGCCCCCTGCCTCTCATGGCACATGCGTCCCCAGGGAGACGCTCGCACCCAATGACCACGGCATCCGGTTGACCTAGTCCCCTCCTAGTTCAAAACGCGCGAAACGATGCACTTTGATGTTCTCGCCCAACTTGGCTATCTTGCTGGTGATCAGATCCCGCACGGTCATCCCTTCTTCCTTGATGAATGGCTGATCAAGAAGGCAGACCTGCTGATAGTACTTGTGCAACTTCCCCTCCAAGATCCTCTCGATGATCTCTTCCGACTTGTCTCCACCAATCTGTCCACGGTGCCACTCCCGTTCTCGCTCCAACACATCCTCGGGAATGTCATCGGACGCTAGGTACTCCGGGCTGGTGGCTGCGACCTGCATGGCCAAGTCGTGAGCTAACTCTCGAAAATCGTCGGTGCGAGCGACGAAATCCGTCTCACAGTTCACCTCCAGAAGAACCCCCAGCTTCCCTCCAGCGTGTATGTATGCCTCCACCAGACCTTCACTAGCCTCACGCTCAGCCTTCTCCGCAGCAAAGGCCAGTCCTTTCTTACTCAGAAGCTCCATGGCCTTTTCCAAATCGCCATCCACTTCTTCAAGGGCATTCCTGCAATCGAGAACCCCCGCTCCCGTTTGCTGACGCAGATCTTTCACTTGTTCAATGCTGATGACCATCTACTCTCCTTCACCCGTTCCGTCCACGGCCGTCGGTCCTGTACTTGGTTCGCCACCATCGTCGGGTTGCGAGTGCCCAGATGGATCCGTGACTTCCTCCTTCACCCGTTCCTCCACCGCCGGTGCCAGTTCCTCGCTGGGAAGGAACTCCTCGACTTCCACTGTCACTTCTGCCGCCGGCTTCTCACGGTCACCCAGCGACTCCTCAGCCTCTGCTGACGGTTCCTGCTCAGTCACGTACTCTGTCCACTCCTCGCCGGCCTCCAGAATCTCTTCTTCCTCTTCGGCCAGGAGGGCCGCACGTATCTGCTGACCCTCTATGACAGCATCAGCTAGCTTGTTTGAGATCACCTTAATGGAGCGAATGGCATCATCGTTGGCAGGAACGATGTGATCTATGGGTGTGGGATCACAGTTGGTGTCAACCATACCTACGATAGGGATTCCCAGCTTGTTCGCCTCCTTGACCGCAATCTGCTCCCGGCGGATGTCGGTTATGAACACTAAGCTGGGCAATCGATTCATGTTCTTGATGCCACCCAACCTGCGGTTCAGCTTGGCCATCTTTCGCTCCAGGCCAAGGACCTCCTTCTTCGTCAGTTTCTCGAACTCTCCCTTTTCGTGTCTCTGTTCCAGATCTATGAGGTAGTCGATGCGCTGGCGAATGGTGCGAAAGTTGGTCAAGGTGCCCCCTAGCCAGCGCTGGTTCACGTGCGGCATTCCACATCTCTCGGCAGCCTCAGCCATATTCTCCTGCGCCTGCCGTTTCGTGCCAACGAAAAGAAGCAGGCCACCATTGCTGATGTCGTTGCTGATCAACTCGTGTGCCGCTTCCAGACTCCTCACAGTCTGCTGTATGTCAATGATGTGTATACCGTTCCGCTCGGTGAAAATGTAGGAACGCATCTTCGGATGCCACCGTTTGACGCGATGACCGAAATGTACGCCCGCTTCCAACAACTCCTTCATCTGTACGATCGCCATGCTTTGATTTCCTCTTTCGTTTTAGTCTTCCGCCGACTTCATCCCAACCAGGGACCGCGCGTGACCGCCCGTGAGCCAGCGAGGCACCCCCCACTTGGTCAGAAGGCGTGTTTTCTCACCTCATTTGCTATATCATATCACATGGCGGCCCAGCAAGCAAGCTGCTTCGCCAGGTTTGAGCTTGCTTTCAATCTGTGATATACTGAATCAGTAGTACCCATCTGCACGGGACAAGGAGGACAATCAAGCGAAATGATCAGCGATGACTTACTGGCTATCTTGGCTTGCCCAGCGTGCAAGGAGAAAGTAGAACTGGTCAATGAAACCTGGCTAGTCTGCACTAACAACGAATGTCGCCGCAAATACCCCATACGTGACGGCATCCCCATTATGCTCATCGAGGAAGGTGACCAGTACATCGATACACCCGTCGAGGACCTGGGCACGCCCTGATCCCGCCGAAGCGATCCATTTGGAGGCGTAGGTGGTGCGAGGAGTCGTCCGACCTCGGAGTGGGCGCGGCCCGCGGTCGCGAGACCAGGACAACGGCAATATGTGAGGAGCGCCTCGGAATCGATCCGGCGGGTTCAGTTGCAGCCAAGCCGGCACAGGTGCAACAGAGGGAGGGATTCGAGAGTGGCCGAGAAAGAGATCGGAAGCGTGACCAACTACTTCTCCAAAATCGGGGTTGCAGTCATCAAGCTGACCGCACCACTGAAACTGGGAGATGAGGTTCGCATCCGAGGTGGCACACGCGACTTTCAGCAGAGGGTGGAATCCATGCAGGTGGAACACCAACCCATCGAAGAGGCCGCGCCTGGTCAGGAGATAGCGCTCAAGCTTGACCAGAAAGTGCGCGTCAACGACAAGGTCTACAAAGTGGAGTAGCAGTCAACTCGCGCTCGGAGGCAGACGCTAGTCGGAGAACTAAGGAAGCCAACAACTCACGTCAATTGCCAGAGCCAGGAGACGACGACAGACCCATGCTCTTGCGTGCCCCAAGACTGATGCCACATGAGTATGCTCGTGATCCCGCCATCGCCCACCCACGTCATCCTGCGCATGACTCTCGCTGGTGAAGAGAACACAATCGCGAATAACGAGTGCAATGAGAGGCGAGGTTCCGGCACCTCGTCTCTCACTAAGGAGGAAAGAGAGGAGAAACTTCCTCTACTCCAATTGTAGTGAGAATGGGGATGCTAGTTAATAGTACGTTGTTCCTATTTCCCGCGCAGCGCTTCGCAAGGCCAAATGGAGTGGAACTCACCGAACAGACCTGGAGGAGACAGTGGCTCGAGCCGAGATAAGGTGGACCGGAAAAGGAGAGTTCGTAGGCACAGATAGCACTAAGCACAGTGTCGTCATGTCTACTCAGGACGAGGAAAACGCGACAGGTATGAAGCCTTCAGAGCTCCTGCTGGTGGGCCTCGGAGGATGCACGGGTGTGGATGTCGTCTCCATACTCAGGAAACGAAGGCAGGAACTCACCGGCCTGAACATCGAGGTGACTGGCGAACAGGATCCTGATCCACCATGGACCTACCGCAAGATCCACCTGGAGTATACCCTGCGTGGAAAAGGGCTGTCGGAGCCCGCGGTCGAACGAGCCATCAAGCTCTCAGAGGAGAAGTACTGTTCCATCAGTACCACCATCTCAGGAGTAGCCGAGGTGACTACCAGCTTCCGCATTGTCGAGGACGAAGCCTGACCCAGAAGTTGATGCGCCATACTCCGAAATGAAGCTGCTGGTGTTCGCTGACAATATGCACACGCTGGACTGGGGAGTTCGATAGGGAGATGTCATGGCAAAGATCATAGCTGTTGCTGGAAAGGGCGGCACGGGCAAGACCCTAGTGTCCGCGTTGTTGATTAAGTACCTCATTGACGACGGACGAGGATCGGTGTTGGCCGTAGACGCCGATCCCAGCACCAATCTGGACCTCACCCTGGGTACCTCTATCGAAGAGACCGTGGGCGATATTCGCGAGGATACCTCGCAACAGGTAAGCTCCGGAACCTTCATGCCCGGCATCAGCAAGCCTGACTACCTAGAGTTGAGGATCAATCAGGCCCTAGTCGAAGAGAAGGGTTTCGATCTGCTCGCTATGGGCCGTCCCGAGGGCCCAGGATGCTACTGCGCGGCCAATAGCATGCTGCGCCTCAGCATCGATCGCCTCTCCAAGTCGTATGAATATGTGGTGATAGACAATGAGGCTGGATTGGAACACCTGAGTCGGCGGACGACACAAGACGTGGACTTGCTGCTCATAGTCTCTGACCCCACTCTCAGAGGCCTGGCGACCGCAGACAGAGTAGCCCATTTGATACACGAGCTAAGGACCCAAGTCGGGCATATTCGCCTGATTGTGAACCGCGTACCGATAGACCAGAGCGGGGAACCGACTCTTGCTCCTCAGCTTCAGCAGTTCATCTCTGACAAGCAGCTGGAGCTGGCAGGTCTGATCCCCATGGATCCGCTGGTGGCTGAATACGATACCTGGGGCCGTCCCCTAGTGGAACTGCCCGAGGAGACACCTGCACGACGAGCGGTGAAAGCCGCTCTTGATTCGCTCGATGGACTGCTCTAGCGCCGCCAGTTCGCGTCCCTACTCATAGGATCAAGGAGGCACTGTGTCCAAAATAGCGGTGACCGGAAAAGGTGGGGTGGGGAAGACTACCCTGACGAGTTTGCTGGCTCACACCTACGTCCAGCAGGGAAGGAAAGTCATAGTCATAGACGCAGACCCATCTCCCAACCTGGCGTGGGCCCTCGGGTTTCCCCCCGAACGCGTGGCGGAGATCACCCCCATCGCCGAGATGGAAGATCTGATCGAAGAGCGAACCGGTGCCAAGCCAGGCGGCGTCGGTGGCTGGTTCAAGATGAACCCCGAGGTGGACGACATCCCCGAGCGCTTCAGCGCCACACACCACGGCATTAGGCTGCTGCAACTGGGGACTGTGAAGAAGGGCGGGGCAGGCTGCATTTGCCCGGAAAGCGTCCTACTCAAGACCCTGGTGACCCACCTCTTGCTCGATCGCACATCGGAAGAGGTGATCATGGACATGGAGGCCGGTGTAGAACACCTGGGTCGTGCTACCGCTCAGGCGGTGGACGCCTTCCTGATCGTGGTGGAACCAGGCCGCCGCAGCCTGCAGACCGCGGAGTTGATCCAGTCTCTAGCGCAGGACATCGGCATCCCTCGCCTCTATCTGGTGGGCAACGCAGTTCGTGACGAGAGAGACCGCCAATTCATCCGCGAGCACGGACCCGACCTTCCTATCCTTGGCTTCCTCCCTTATACTCCCGAAGCCATAGAGGCTGACATGAAGGGCGTGGCCATCTTCGACATGGCCCCTCAGTTGGTGAGCGAGACCCAGCTCATAGCGGCGGAGTTGGACAAGCTGAACCCCAGCGCCTGAGCCGACCTCAAACGAGGACAACGAGCGCCTCGAACTGACCCCATCAACTAATCCCCGAAGAAGCTCACGACTGGGGTGCCTGCGTGCGCACTCTGGTTGAGAGGCTCTTGTGTCTGCATATTGATCGCACTTGACAAATAATCGCAGTTGTGGTATTCTTATATCTGCCAACGGGAGGTGCCATGACTCATCACCACAGAGTAGCCGAAGCTCTGCAACAGATAGGATACCGCCTCACCCCTCAGCGGATGATGATTCTGGACGCGATCGCGGACAGCGGTGGGCACATCAGCGCCGAGGAGATCCATGAGAGAGTTCGCGTCGCCTATCCATACCTCGACATCTCGACCGTGTACCGCACCCTGGACCTGCTGAAGACCCTGCATCTGGTGAGCGAGACGGATATGGGTCGAGGGCACGCCCAGTATGAGCTACTCAGCAAGGGCCTCCACCACCACCTGATCTGCACCGAATGCGGCAAGATACTGGATGTGGACAACTCCTTCTTGGATCCCCTCAGGCGCGCCATAGAGGCCGAATACGACTTTCACGCCGAGATAGAGCACCTCGCTGTCTTCGGCATGTGTAGCGATTGCAAGCAGTAAACCAAGGCGAACAAGTCCGCGTAGAGAGGAGGGACAACGATGACCACCATGGGAAGAACCACCGACCATGTGAATACCTGAAGAGGTCGCGGCGAGCAGATCGTAGCAAGCAGCTTCATGACGAAAGGAGCAGAGAAATGATTGTCGGTACCATGTGGCTTATCCCTGGATTGCTGCCCAAGCTAATGCACATCCCGGACGGTTTCCTCAACCTGATCGTCGTCGGCATGACTTGGGTGATCTCTATCATCGCCCTGGCATGCGCTGTCATCCGCACCAACCGGCAGCTTGGGGAGAAGCAAGTACCTTTGATGGGCGTGATGGCCGCCTTCATCTTCGCAGCTCAGATGCTGAACTTCCCGGTGGCTGGCGGGACATCCGGGCATCTCATTGGCGCCGCCTTGGCCTCCATATTGTTGGGGCCCTCGGCAGGTATGCTCATCATGGCTAGCGTGCTGGCCATTCAGGCCCTCATCTTTCAAGATGGCGGACTGATCGCCTTGGGCGCCAATATCCTCAACATGGGGGTGATAGCCTGCCTGGTCGGCTACTGCGTTTATGTTGGCATGCAGAGGGCTGTGGGGGACAGAGCCTGGGTGAATCTCGCCAGTGCTTTCGTAGCTTCCTGGTGTTCGGTCTTCTTGGCCTCCATAGCCTGCGCAGTAGAATTGGCCGTATCCGGCTCCATGCCGCTCCAGATCGCCTTGCCAGCAATGGGAAGTGTTCATGCCCTGATCGGCATCGGGGAGGGGCTGATTACCGCTGCTGCCCTGGCTTTCATCACAACTACCAGGCGGGACCTTATCGAGACAAGGCCAACTGCAAAATAGGGGGGTGAGAATGAAGAATAACAGATGGTGGATAGCTGGTTTGATCATCGCCCTGGCGGTGACTATTCTGTCTCCTCTGGCCTCAGCCTGGCCCGACGGGCTGGAGCGGGTAGCTGAGGATCGGGGCTTCATAGATCGGGCGCTGGATCCCTTCTACGAGATTATTCCTGACTATGTCCTGCCGGGGGTGCCAAACGAGGCCCTGGCTACCATTCTGGCCGGCATGGTCGGTGTTCTCGTCGTCTTCGGCCTTGCCTTTGGCGTGGCCTATGCGCTACGGGCCAGACAGGGTGATCGCCAGCCGCATCAGGTTTGACTAGGAGTATCACGCCACAGAGCCAGGCTAGAGGGAAGGCCCTATTTCTCTTCCCGAGTCTTTCTGGTCTGCTCGGGAGAATACCATGACGCACATTCACGTTCTCGATCAGTACCAGGAAGGGAGCAGCCTGGCACATCGCCTCGACCCCAGGGTAAAACTAGTCCTCACCCTGGCCTTCATTGTAGCCATCACGGCTCTGCCTCACGGAGCCTGGCTCTCCCTTCTGCTGCTCCTCTTGGCGATGGGCACTATGATCGTGGTTTCTCGCATCCGTCCTCTTCTCATACTCAAGCGGTCCATGATCGCCATCCCCTTCGCCCTGACAGCGCTGACTCTGGCCTTCACCAGCAAAGGAACGCCCCTCCTCACCTTCACGCTGGCTTCCTGGAGCCTTTCAATCACGGATCGAGGGGCCGTCGCCTTCGTCAGCATTCTGGCCAAGGCCTGGCTGGCTGTGCTCATGGCCACATTGCTAGCTGCGACCACATCCTTTCCAGACTTGCTCGCTGGCATGCGAGACCTTGGACTACCCAAGATCATCGTCTCTACAGTCTCTTTCATGTATCGCTACCTCTTCGTCATCACCGACGAAGCACTGAGGCTGCATCGGGCCAGAGAAGCTCGTAGCGCGCATCGCGACGGGAAGGGAGGAGGAAGCGTGACATGGCGCGCCAGAGTACTGGGTGGCATGATAGGCTCCCTCTTTCTGCGGAGCTACGAGAGAAGCGAGCGCATCTATGCTGCCATGCTGTCCAGAGGATTCCAAGGCAATGTCCGCACCATGAGGGCGAAGGGTCTAAGAGCTACCGATCTCGTCGTAGCCATTGGCTTTGTCATCTATCTGCTAGTCATACTCACCGTGACCACCATCTGGATGGAGATCTAGGGACATGGGGCCGCGAGGAGAACCGTTCCACCAAACACCGCCTGAGTCGGTCCCTCAGGTGCCGTTCAGAGGCACGGGCGCGGCGGCAGACCCAGTCATAGAGTTGTCTGGGCTACGCTTCAGCTACCCAGACGGCAGGAAAGCGCTTGAGGACATCACGTTGGTCATACATGAGGGAGAGAAGGTGGCACTGGTCGGGCCCAACGGTGCGGGGAAATCGACCTTGTTACTGCATCTCAACGGCATCCTGAAAGGAGAAGGAACTGTAAGGATCATGGGCAGTGAGGTTGGAGACGGCAACCTTGGGGTGATCCGTAGTCAGGTGGGATTGGTGTTCCAGCATCCTGACGACCAGCTGTTTTCGCCTACTGTCTTCGAGGATGTCGCTTTCGGACCTTTGCACATGGACATGGATGAGGACGAGGTCTGTCACAGGGTGGGCTGGGCCCTGTCTCAGGTGGGAATGGAAGGCTTCGAGAATCGCATGCCCCACCATCTGAGCCTGGGTGAGAAGAAGCGCATCGCCATAGCAACCGTGCTAGCCATGCGACCTGCGATCCTGGCGCTTGACGAGCCCTCAGGGGAATTGGATCCCCGAGCACGGCGCGCACTGATCCGTCTCCTCGCGGCTTTGCCCCAGACGATGTTGGTTGCTACACACGACATACGCCTGGTGAAAGAATTGCTCCCCCGCACCATCATCCTCGACGAGGGAAGAGTGGTAGCCAACGGAAAGACCGTCGAACTCCTCAAGGACGCCGAGTTGCTCGGCAAGCACGGGTTGGAACCGGCATAGGGCATCTCAGCGACCACCATGCATAGCTATGAGCGTATCCTAGCGATCATCTTCCATCTTCGAATAGAGGCACGAACTCGAACTTCCCCACATCCACCAGGCCCTTGTCCGTGAGCTTGAGCCTGGGAATGACCGGCAGGGCCAGAAACGACATAGCCATGTAGGGATTGGACACGGTGCAACCCAGGTCTCTGGCGGCCTCTTTGATCTTGTCCATCTCAGCCCTCACCTCCACCGCCGACTTCTCGGACATCAAGCCAGCAATGTGCAAGGGAACGGTCGCCAAGACCTTACCCTCGGCTGCCGCGACCAGACCCCCTTGCATCTTCACAATCTCCACCGCAGCAGTCATCATATCCAGATCGTTGGTGCCCACAACGATGATGTTGTGGGAATCGTGAGCTACCGAAGAAGCCAAGGCGCCCCGCTGCAAGCCAAACCCCTTCACAAACCCCAGGCCGATATTCCCAGAGGCCAGATGCCTTTCGATAACGGCTAGCTTCAAGATGTCTCGCTCCACATCGGCCTCCGCCAACCCGCTCACCACCTTGACCTCCTCGATGAGCTCTGTGGTTACCAATTGGTTGGGTGTCAACCCGATGACCCTGATTTGCGTGCCTTCAGCCTTGACGCGGAAGTGTTCCAGCTCTATCCATGCCACGTTCACGGTACCTCTAAGTGGAACTGGCGGACGCTGGCCATCCATCTCCGTGACCAGCATCCGGCCGTTCTCCGCCACGAGGCGTCCGCCACGAAAGACTTTCCTGATCTCGAAACTCTCGAAGTCATCGAAAATCACCATGTCTGCTCGATAGCCGGGAGCTATGGCGCCAAGGTCCCGCAGACCGAAATAGTCAGCTGCATTGATGGTGGCCATCTGGATCGCCAACATGGGTTGCAAGCCCAGACGCATCGCCTTCCTCACGATGCGATCCATGTGTCCGCGATCCAACAGGTCCCCCGGATCAACATCATCGCTCACGAACATGCAGCGACGAGCGTTCTCGGGTGTCACCAAAGGCAGCAACGCCTCCATGTTCTTGGCCACGCTGCCTTCACGAATCATGATGTACATCCCTCGCTGAAGCTTCTCCTTGGCTTCTTCGAAGGAGCTGCTCTCGTGATCGGAGGCTATACCGGCGGCGATATAGGCGTTCAAGTCCTTTCCGCTGAGATGGGGAGCATGACCGTCCACTCGCTTGTCGCTGCCGATGCCTATCCTCTTCAAGATATCCTCGTTGCTCGCCAGAACGGCCGGGTAGTTCATCATCTCCGCCACTCCGACGACCCACTTCTCGTGGAGCAATGGAGATAGGTCATAGGACATCAGTCGGGAGCCGGCGGTTTCCAGGTCAGTCGATGGGACGCAAGAGGGCAACATAAAATAGACCCCCAATAGATTGCCCTTGCTGGACTCCATCATGTACCTGATGCCGTCCAGCCCGAGCACATTCGCGATCTCATGCGGATCGGCGATCACGGTTGTCGTCCCATGAGGCACCACCACCCGCGCAAACTCGGAGATGCGCAGCATGGAACTCTCAATGTGAACGTGTCCATCTATCAGGCCTGGACAGAGATAGGCGCCCTTCAAGTCCAACACGTCTTTGGCCTGATAATCGCCCAGACCCACCACACGTGTATAGGCAATGGCGACGTCGGCTTCGTGGATTTCGCCAGAGAGCACGTTTACGAGGCGGGCGTTCTTCAACAACAGTTCAGCCTCCTCTTCACCTCGAGCCACTCTGATGATCTGACCCCGCTGCTCCACGGCGCACCTCCCTTCCCATTCAAGAAGATTGCTTGCGAAAAGGCGGCCGGGAACCATGTGGCTCCCCACCGCCCTCTGGGTCCTACGAGCCGGTAAGTGACGAGCTGCCAAAACCTACCGGGCTTCGAGATTGAATGTCAGACTTATGATCACCCAACGACCGTCCCTCTTGGCAAAGATCCACTGGTCACCGCCAGGAGCGTGATCTATGCCGATCGTGCTAGTGCTGATTACGGTAGCCGAATCACCCTCGATGGTCAATTCGACGTCGGGATGGGTTACTGAGCTGGGAGCGGAGGGGAAGATCTCGTTGACATACCTCTCGCGAATGGCCGCTATCCCATTCCAGACACGGTCGTCGGACGGGTTGTCCGGCGTGTGATTGGCATCTGTCACCACCCCATCCTGGGCCCATATTTCCATCAGGCGATCTATGTCCTGGGAAACGACTCCCTCCGCCTCAGCATTGAGCAACTGCAAGACCGCTTCTTCGTCGCTGGCCGGCGTTGGAGTATCCGTGCCCCTGGGCCGAGGCGAGGGTATGCTTGCCGGCACACTGGGTACCTCTGGCGGACTGCAGGCGGACGCCAACATGGCGACGACAACACAAGTTGCGAACAGCGTCCTTTTCACCTTTCCCAAAGCCTCCATTTTTGCTAGTATCATACCATACTCCGCTGGAATGTCAAACCTGCGCGGCTGTCGTGCGACCGACACTTCCTGCGGAAGCAACATCCAGGATGTGACAACCTTGGCACGCGAAGATGAGGCTGTGACAGCGAACGTGATCTTCCTCTCACCACATCTCGACGATGCGGCTTTGTCCTGTGGGGGGTTGATCGCCCGCTTGATTCAAAATGGTGCAGAGGTTCTGGTGATCACGGTCTTCGCCGGTTTCCCCGCTCGCAGGGAGCCCTCGGCCTTGGCCGCCCAGTTGCATGCCCGCTGGGGCGATCCCGCCGACCCTGTGGTACTGCGACGAAACGAAGACAAGAAGGCAATGGAGCTGTTGGGCGCAGATTGGCTTCATCTCCGCTATCCAGAGGCCATTTACCGCTTCGAAGAGCCATCGTTCCTCTACTTGCGCAGCAGGGACCTGTTTGGCTCGCCGCATCCCTCCGACTCTGCTGTCGTGGCGCAGATCGCCGAGTCAGTGATGGAGATCTGCCATCCCGGTCAGACCGAGATACACGCCCCTTTGGCCATCGGCAACCACGTGGACCACCAATTGGTGAGAAATGCAGCGTTCATCCTGCTCCGCAGATCGTTCCGGGTCACTTTCTATGAGGACTATCCCTACGTGGAAGTACCAGGGGCGTTGACGATGGCCTTGGAAGGAACTGGTGTGACTAGATGGAGAGAGGAAGTTCAGTACCTTGAAGAAGACTGCCTGGCGCAGAAAACCCAGGCTATCGCCCAATATGCATCTCAGATGAACGAGCTTTTCCAAGGCGCCGAGAAGATGGCTCAACGAGTACGAGACTACTCACGTGCAGTGAGCACTGTGGGGGGATATGCCGAGAGGTATTGGCAGCCGTCGTCTGGCATGACACCCGAGGCAGAGAAGTAGCCCGCGTGGCTGCTTGGACCAGCCCGGCAAGTATGGTATAATCGCACCTGGCAAGATATGGAACAGGTGCGCACTTTCATCGCCATTGAATTAAACGACTTGATAAGGGAACAGCTGAGCAAGGCCCAGACACTGCTGAAGAGGAGGGGCATTGCGGATCAGCTGCGCTGGGTGCAGCCGCAAAGTATCCATCTCACCCTCAAATTTCTCGGCAATGTGCCCGTGTCGAGACTCAAAGAGATAGTCATCGCCATCGAACAAGCCAGTGACGGCATGGGCCCGTTCTCGCTCAGTCCAGGCAGCCTCGGTTGCTTTCCCAGCGGTAGCCGACCCAATGTGATCTGGATAGGGCTAGGCGGAGACACGAGAGAGCTCGCCCGCTTGCACACCAGGATGGACGATCGGCTGTCGGTCCTCGGCTATCCCACGGAGAAGCGGAAATTCACGCCCCACCTGACCCTGGCACGGGTGGACAAGCACGTCAAGATCACAGACCGCCGACGCCTGGGAGGATTGATAGAGAGACTAGACGTTGATCTCTTTGGTGAGATGGAGGTACGTGAGATAACCTTGATGAAGAGCGATCTAACTCCGACAGGGGCCAAGTACACTCGATTGGCCGTAATAGAACTGGAGAGATAGAATGATCGTGGCAGTCATTGGCGACGGCCTCTGCTCTGCGGAGACTGCTCGGCTGGCGGAGGAAGTGGGACGACACTTGGCAGTGAACGAGGCCATGGTCATCTGTGGAGGACTAGGCGGTGTAATGGAAGCGGCCTGTCGGGGAGCCAAGAGTGCTGGCGGTCTTACCATCGGCGTCTTGCCAGGTCGCAGTTACCGCGATGCTAACCCATATGTGGATATCCCCATTGTCACAGGGATGGGAGAGGCACGCAACGTCGTCGTGGTGAGTTCTGCCCGCTCGGTCATCGCTGTCAGTGGAGGGTTCGGCACACTATCGGAGATCGCCCACGCCCTGAAGCTGGGGATTCCGGTTGTTGGCCTGGGCACCTGGGAACTCACCAAGGATGGCTGGGACGAACCGCGCGGCATCACCACCGCCACTGGCCCGGCCGACGCGGTGAAAAAAGCGCTGGCGTTTGCAGGAAGGTGAAAGGAAGGCGGGCATGTTATTCGAGGACCGCAATGAGGCAGGAAGAGAATTGGCCAGAGAGCTGAGCGCATTCAAGCAGAGAGATGATGTGATAGTCCTGGGGATCCCCAGAGGTGGGGCGGTGGTGGCCTATGAGATTGCTCGCCTACTGGATGCGCCTCTCGACGTCTACATCACACGCAAGATCGGTGCGCCTCATAATCCCGAGCTGGCCATCGGGGCCGTGGCCAGCGATGGGACATTGATACTGGATCATCAGCTGGCGAAACGGCTGGGCGTATCACAGCAGTACATCGACGAGGAATCAGAGCACCAGAGGCAAGAAATCCAGAGGCGAATCGCTGAATACCGAGGAGACCTTCCACTGCCAGAACTGAAGGGCAAAGTCGTGATCCTTGCGGACGACGGCGTCGCTACCGGGGCCACCACCCTGGCCACAATCAAGGCGATCCGGACTCAGCGGCCCGCGGAGTTGGTGCTGGCAGTTCCTGTGGGGCCCCGAGACACTATGAAGAACCTCCGCAAGGAGGTTGACCAGCTCTTCTGCCTCCACACACCAGAGGTCTTCTGGGCTGTGGGGGCTTTCTACAACGTCTTTGACCAGACCTCAGACGAGGAAGTGAAGACCCTGCTCCACCGAGACGAGCCACAGAAGAACTGATCTTCGTCGTCTACGCCCGTCACCGCGCCTCAGGTGAGTCATCGGTGATCCCCTCCGTCTGCGACCTGGGGCCTGCCAGCACAGCAGCCAGGTTGTTTGCGCCTCTCATTACCAGCCACGGCCCCCCGAACGACAGAGCAAGCAAGGCGACGACTCCGGCGATCTGAGCATAGAACTGCTGCGGCCAATCCGGCTGGAATCCAGACCTCACCACAAGGCCAGAGACCCCTTGCCCTGCAATAGTCAGGTACTCCCTCGCGCCGATACCATTCCATCCCTGCCCGCTAGAACCGTCAGCGAATATCCCCAGGGCCAGCAAACCCCAGATTCCAGGAATGACATGCATAGCGACAGAGGCAGTAGGGTCATCAAGGCGCAGCTTGGTCTCTGCCAGGTAGATAGTCAGTGGAAGCAGCAGTCCTGCTAGCGCACCGATGACCAGCGCAGCCCAAAGGGGAACAAAGGCACAGGAAGCACTAATGGCCACCAGAGCGGCCACCACACCTCGGGCCACCATCAGCGGATCCACGCGTCCAGTGGCAAACCAGATGTAAAGGGCGCTCACCAGAATCCCCCCACAGGCCGCCACGAGAACATTGACTGCCATTTGAGCATAGGATACGTTTGCTGTGTGCAATGGGTTGCCCACAATCAGGCCAAACCAGCCCAGCAACAGGAGGAAGGAGCCCAGCAAGGCCAGTAATGGGAAGTGGACAGGTGGCGGTTCCAGTGGCTCATCACACCTTGCTAGTCTGCTGCCGAAGGTCAATATGGCTGCCAGGGCCACTAGACCTCCCGCCGCCTGTATCGTGCCCGAGCCACCGAAGTCGATGAAACCATGCCCCAGCCCAAGGTTTGCACCCACTTGCGACAGCCATCCCCCTCCCCACACCCAGTTGCCGTAGATGGGATACACGACAACTGCATGGAACAGCCCCAGCCCAATCAGAGCCAAGAACCCCAGACGCCGGGCCAAAGCCAACAGAACGATGGTCACAGCCGTGGCCGCCAGAGCTCCCTGGTATAGAAACAGACTCAGGAGATCCGCCTCGAGGCTGCGCCTAAGCAGAAGGAAGCCGTCCAGTCCTATGATGCCCCAACCTGTGCCCAAGACCCTATCCACTGGCGACCATTCCGAGACCAGTTCCCCGCTGCCCTGAAGATTGGAGAACAGCCCCAGACCGCCAAATTGGAAGCCGAACCCTATCAAAGCATAGACGAGGACTCCTAGGGCTACGCCTATCAAACCCATGACGGCGACCGTGGCGGCTTCTTTCTCGCTGGAACGCCCCACCGCTATCATGGTCAGACCCGCTGGCACTAGGAACGCGAGGAAGGCTCCAGCCAAGGACAGATCGATGTCGGCCACAGAGACAGCCATTGACACCACTCCTTGAGAGAACCCCGTATCGCCGAGGCATAAGGCGGCCACCACCTCCACCACTGTAGCGCCCCAGAATACCATGATAGACATACGGCGTGCCTCCTCTGTCGTCGAGAACCATTCTACCACACGTCAACCACAAAGGGTACAAGGTACTATTCTCCTATTGCCAAGCATGGCAAAACGATGTAGACTAATAACAATCACGCGAGCAAGGATGAGAAGTATGAAAGCGCAAATGACCTCAGCCCGCGAAGGAGGTAGAACACGGATGGGAATAGAGAGGTTCCTTTCGGTGCGTGATATGGTGGATATGGTGGGTTGCTGCGAAGTCACACCCACTGGAGCCTTGAACTGGATCGACTCAGCCGAGTCACCTGTCTTCAATACGCCTGGCAAGCACTACCGCATCCTGAGGACTGACTATACCGCCTTTCTACACAGATACGCGATGTTCATGGATGAAGGTCTCTTCGGAAGAACCAGGGCAAAGAAGCGCATCTTGATTGTAGATGACGAGCCGGCGGTCCTGTCCTTCATCGAGGCCACCCTGCATCTCGAAGCCGAGTACGAGCTTGCCACAGCTTCAGACGGCCTCGATGCTGCACACCAACTTGCCATCTTCGAGCCGGACCTGGTAGTCCTGGATATCATGCTACCCGGTATGGATGGCTTTGAGATCTGTCGAAGACTGAAGTCGGATCCAGCGATGTCTCGCATCAAGGTGCTTGCGGTGACAGGTTTCGCCACGGAGGAGAATATCCAAAAGATACTGCACTATGGCGCCGATGACTATCTGGCCAAGCCCCTGAAGCTCGAGGATCTGAAAGATAAAGTCCACCAACTCCTGGCCGACGTACAATGATGCTACCCTCACCCCCCGCAGTTTGACATGGTGAAGGCGCAATGCGCCGCAAGCCGGCCAAGATCCTGGGGGCGAGAACAGTCCAGATCATATCCTCTTTGCCAGGACGGAGCACGACGAACACCGACGCTTCACGAGTGACTCCTTGAGATGGCACCCTGCTGATACGGTTGGAGACGACTTCACGATAGCTTCTGCCTGCGAAGGAATGTGAGCCCGATCAACTGGACACACGTAGTAGAGCAGCGGATCAGAGAAGCCCAGGAAAGAGGCGAATTCGACAACCTGGTTGGTCAGGGCCAGCCCTTGGACCTCAGAGAGAACCCCTTTGTCAGGCCCGCGTGGCGCCTGGCGTATAGGATTCTGACGAATGCGGGCTTCTCACCGGATTGGATTGAGCTGGGTAAAACGGTACGGGCCGAGCTGGCACAATGCCATAAGCTGCTGGAATGCCAGTTGCTCTGGGCCAGAAAGGTAGCGTCTTCGGGAAGGAGTGACCAGGAGCCGGTCTCTGGACTGGCTGACCTGTATCAATGGACCGTCGCCCGATACACCACTCTGGCAGAGAGAGCCAACGAGAACATCGAGCTCCTCAACCTAATCACACCCGTGATGTTCCTACAAAGGCACAAGATCTGCATCGGAGGAACTTCGTAGATTCCGACGACGCTGGCCGCAGAGCAGACAGAACCCGATCACGGATCCCACTCTGTTTGTCGACCGCCACACATCGAGTTGACGGCACGCGTAGACCTGAGCACTTCGCTCAGTCGGCTCGGAGAATAGCCGCCTACTTCCATCATCAGATCGCCACTTCCACGGTGGTTGATGTCACGGACGCGGTGAGAAGAACCCAGTCCTGTCATTCAATCTTGCCGCAGCATGGTGGCGGACCCTCCTAGCTCTCCGGAGACACCGCTCTCACGCCGTGCGCAAGCTGCCAAAGGACTGAACAGTCGTCCTGCCGGCACATTGCGAGCCATTCATCCCGTGCGCGACCCACAAGCAGACATGGGCCACGGTGCCCTCTGAGCACAATGGCGTTACTAGCCAAAACCTGCCTCATGTGCTATTATTCCAGGCTGTCGCAGCGTGCCTGGGACACATGCATGAAGCTCTAGAACTCGAACGCTGGAGAGGAGATAGTAGCATGAGCGAAGTGGTTATTGTTAGTGGTGCCAGGACAGCCATAGGTACTTTCGGGGGAGCCTTGAGAGATGTTCCTGTCGTGGAACTTGGGGCTCTCGTCATCAAAGAGGCCCTGCGAAGGGCGGGCCTGCGGCCCAAATCCGGCGAGGACCTGCTCCAGTTTGCACCAGACAGCCTGATGGGCGTCGGCGTGATCGACCTGGAGAAGCAGCATTACGACTGGGATGAAAGTCTCAGAGAAGTGCAGGTCGACGAAGTGATCATGGGCCATGTGATACAGGGAGGTCAGGGCCAGAATACCGCCAGGCAGGCCACGATCCACGCTGGACTTCCGAAGGAGGCCAACGCTTTCACGGTGAACAAGGTCTGCGCCTCAGGACTGAAGGCCATCACTCTCGGGGCGCAGGCGATTGAGCTTGACCAGGCTGAAGTAGTGGTAGCCGGAGGTATGGAGAACATGAGCCAAGCCCCCTACGCCCTGCCCAAGGCCAGATGGGGCTACAGAATGGATATTACGGGCGCTGGCAAGGTGACTGACCTCATGGTTCACGACGGGCTATGGGAGATATTCTACGGTTATCACATGGGTCTCACAGCCGAGAACATAGCACAGAGATATGAGATAGCGAGGGAGGAACAGGACAAGCTCGGGCTCCTCAGCCACCAGCGGGCGCGAAAGGCTATTGCCGAGGGCATCTTTGAGAAGGAAGTTGTGCCGGTCGTGATTCCTCAGAGGAAAGGCGACCCGTTGGTGTTCGACGTGGACGAGCGCCCCATGGATACGAGCCTCGAGAAGATGGCCAGGCTGAGGCCAGCCTTCAAGAAAGATGGCACAGTCACCGCGGGCAACGCCTCTGGGATCAACGACGCTGCGGCAGCCCTCGTGCTGATGTCCAAGGAGAAGGCCGAGGAGCTGGGACTCGAACCCGTGCTGACACTGAAATCCTACGCCTCCGGCGCTGTTGACCCTGCCTACATGGGTCTGGGACTCGTCCCAGCCGTCAGGAAGGCGCTGGAGACAGCAGGCCTGACCGTTGGCGACATGGAGGTCATCGAACTCAACGAGGCTTTTGCCGCCCAGACCATAGCCTGCATGCGAGAGCTGGGGATGAGCATGGAGAACACCAACGTGCACGGGGGAGGCATCTCACTGGGGCACCCCATTGGGTGCACCGGGGCCCGCCTGATGGTGACCATCATGCACGAGATGCTGAGGGAGGATCTGAAGCTCGGGTTGGTGACCATGTGTATCGGCGGCGGCCAAGGGATGGCCGCCGTAGTGGCCAGATAGGCAGGAGCATCGGCAATGAGACCCATTCCAACTTTCTCCATCTGAACGGAAGGAACGATATGTCGAAAGACACGGAGATAGTTATCGTCGGTGCAGCCAGAACAGCCATCGGTCGATTCGGAGGAACTACATCGCGCATCCCGGCTGTGGAGCTGGGCGCTGTGGCCATTGCGGGGGCAGTGGAGCGAGCTGGCATAGACGCTGACACGATAGATGAGGTGCTCATGGGCCAGGTCATCCAGGCCGGCTGTGGCCAGGCACCAGCCCGCCAAGCAGCGCTCAAGGCAGGGCTACCCGCCACCGTGGGAGCGACGACCGTGAACAAGATCTGCGGCTCTGGGTTGAAGACGGCGGCCATGGGCGCCAACGCCATCATCGCTGGCGAGGCCGAGATGATCGTGGCGGGGGGCATGGAGAGCATGAACATGGGTCCACACCTGATGCCGAATGCCCGCACCGGCTACCGCCTGGGAAATGCGGTACTCATCGACGCCACGGTCCACGATGGACTGTGGTGCGCGATTGACAACTGGCACATGGGCAATGCCGCCGAGCTCATCGCGGATGCCATGAGCATAACCCGTGAGGAGATGGATGAGTTCGCCCTTGGAAGTCATCGTAAGGCCGTCAAAGCCATCAACGAAGGGAAGTTCGACGCGGAGATCGTCCCCGTCACAGTGCCACAGCGGAAGGCGGACCCTATCGTGTTCGATACCGACGAGAACCCCCGCGCGGACACCAGTCTAGAGACGCTAGCTCAACTCCGACCCGCCTTCAGGGAAGATGGAAAGTGTACCGCCGGCAACTCCTCGGCCATCACCGATGGTGCGGCAGCGGTGGTGATCACCAGCGCACGGAAGGCCAAAGACCTCGGAATCGAGCCTTTGGCGCGTATCACTGGCTTCGCGCAGGCGGCCGTGGAGCCGAAGTGGGTCTTCTTTGCGCCAGTCCACGCCATAGAGACCCTGCTCCAGAAGACAGGTCACAAGCTGGCTGATTTTGATCTGCTGGAGATCAATGAGGCGTTCGCCTCGCAAAGCCTGGCGGACGGTAGGAAACTGGGCCTGGACTGGGACAAGCTGAACGTGAATGGGGGTGCCATCGCCCTGGGACACCCCATAGGTTGCAGTGGAACTCGTTTGCTGGTAACTCTCATCTACGCCATGAAGGACCACGGGGCGAACCGGGGCCTGGCTGCTCTCTGCCTTGGCGGCGGAGAGGCTGTAGCCATGAGCATAGAGATGTAGCGCCGGCGGATGATCCAGCAAGCGCGCACACGCGGTGCCATCTCGTAGAGGCCCGGCAAGCGGATGTGATCGAGGGCCCGCAGTTTGCTCGTGAGAAGTCGTTGATCGCTGCGTGATATGATCTAGTTTCTCCTGAGGAAGAGATGATCCTAGAAGATAGAGTGGCTATCGTTACCGGAGCCGGACAGGGCATAGGCCGTGGGATCGCTTTGAAGCTGGCCGAGAAGGGAGCCGATGTCGCCGTCTGCGACATCAATGGGCAGACCGCAAGAGAGACCGCCACAGAGGTGCGTGCTTTCGGTCGCAGAGCCCTCGCGTTGCAGGCAGATGTTTCGAATCGCGTCCAGGTCGAGAAAATGGTGAAGGCTACCGTACAGGAGTTTGGCACCGTAGACATCCTGATAAACAACGCCGGCATCGCTCGCAGCGCCATGTTACTCAAGTTGACAGACGAGGACTGGGATGAGGTTCTGGCCGTGAACCTGAAGGGCATCTTCCACACCACTCAGACAGTGGCTTCCCACATGATGGGAGCGCGTTATGGGAAGATTGTGAACATCTCCTCCATCTACGGCCGAACCGGCACATTGGGCGACTCCAACTACGCCGCCTCCAAGGCTGGAATGATTGGTTTCACCAAGAGCACGGCGCGTGAACTGGCCCGCTATGACATCAATGTCAATGCCATACTGCCAGGCATGATTGACACGCCCCTCTCGCAAGGCATTCCAGACCACTACCTCCGGCCCATGATCGAGGAGATCCCTCTCGGGCGGGTGGGCACCCCCGAAGATATCGGCAATCTAGCGGCCTTCCTGGCCTCGGATAAGGCCCAATACATCACAGGCGCCGCCATCGAGGTTGCTGGCGGGTGGAGAATGTAGTCCAGAAGACGGAGATTAGGGATGAAGATTCAGAAGGTGGGTGTCGTCGGTTGTGGGCTCATGGGTTCTGGCATCGCGGAGGTGTGTGCCCGCAACGGCTACGATCTCGTCGTCCTGGACCTCACAGACGGAATCCTGAAACAGGGCCTGGGTAGAATAGAGAAGTCGCTCTCTAAGGCAGTATCCAAGGGCAAGCTCTCGGAGGAGGCGAGAGGAAAGACCCTTTCCAGAATCAGAGTGACCACCAAGCCAACCGACCTTGCCGACCGAAACCTGGTTATCGAGGCAGTCCTGGAGGATCTGGAGGAGAAGAAGAAGGTGTTCGCTGAACTGGACCAGATCTTGGGCCCAAACTCCATCATCACCACCAATTCCTCCTCGCTCTGCGTCATTGAGATGGCCTCGGCAACCGAGCGAGGAGACAAGGTTCTGGGAACACACTTCTTCTATCCAGCACCCATCATGCCACTGATAGAGCTAGTGCGCACCATCCTTACGAGCGACGAGACGATGAGCACTGCGCAGGAGTTTGCTGCATCTATAGGTAAGGAGACCATCGTAGCAAAGGACAGGCCCGGATACGTGTGCGCACGACTGATCATCCCTTTCCTGCTGGACGCCGTGCGTGCATGCGAAGAGGGACTGGCCTCGAAAGAGGACATAGACACCGCCTTGGAGATGGGAATGAACCACCCTATGGGGCCATTGACGGTGATAGACTTCTTCGGCCTGGATACGTTGCTGTTGATCGCCGACGGCCTATTCGAGGAGTTCAAGGACCCTCGGTTCGCGGCCCCCACTCTCCTCAGACGAATGGTGACCGCCGGACATCTTGGTCGCAAGACAGGCGAAGGATTCTATCAATACTGAGGAGGAACCACCATTATGGACTTCAGCCTGACGGACGAACAGCGGATGATCCAGGAACTGGCCCGCGACTTCGCCACAGAGGTATTAGCCCCTGCTGCTCCCATCATAGATCAAACGGAGGAGTATCCTTTTGAGAACTGCCGGCGGATGGGGGAACTGGGACTGATGGGGATAGAGGTGCCCGAGGAGTATGGAGGCACCGGCGCTGACACGGTGAGCTATGTGGTGGCGCTGGAAGAGGTGTCCAAAGCCTGCGGTTCAAGCGGAACCATCATGTCTGTCAACAACTCACTGGTCTGCCACGGCCTCGTCGCCCACGGCACCCCAGAGCAACGAGAGAAGTACTTGTGGCCGGCGTCGTCGTTTGAGCGGATCGGCACTTTCAGCCTTTCTGAACCCCAGGCAGGTTCCGACGCCGCCAGTCTGCGCACCAAGGCTGTTCGCGACGGGAACCACTATGTAGTGAACGGCGCCAAGAACTTCATCAGCAGCGGCGACGTCGCTGATTTCCACATCGTGTTCTGCGTCACCGACCCCGACGCTGTCCCAAGACACCATGGCATTAGTTGCTTGCTGATAGACGCCGACGCTCCCGGTTTTTCGGCTGGGAAATCCGAGGAGAAACTGGGCATCCGAGCAGCTCACACCGCGGCCCTGTCTTTCGAAGACTGCCGAGTCCCTGGCACCAACCGCCTCGGAGAGGAGGGACAGGGCTTCAGGATAGCCATGGAGGTCCTGGATGCCGGACGCATCGGCATCGCCGCCCAAGCGTTGGGGATAGGTCAGGCTGCTTTCGAAGCGTCAAGAGACTATGCCTTGGAACGAGAGCAGTTTGGCAAACCACTGGCCCGACACCAGGCGATACAGTTCATGATCGCTGACATGGGTACCAGGCTCGAGGCCGCGCGACTCCTGATCTTCAAGGCAGCGCTGAAGAAGCAGCGCAAGGAAAGATTCTCTTTCGAAGCAGCCATGGCCAAGCTGTACGCCTCAGAGTCTGCTACGTGGGTTACCCACAAGGCCATCCAAATCTATGGCGGATATGGGTACATGAAAGAATACAACGTCGAACGGTATTTCCGGGACGCCAAGATCACCGAAATCTATGAGGGTACATCAGAAGTGCAGCGCATGGTCATCGCCAGGCACATGCTGCGAGCCTAGCATGCAATCTCATGAAGGGCCGACAGAGCCACAGAGCCAGATCAGGAGAATCAAATGAGCGTGGATCCCAAAATCCAGAAACTGCGTGAGATGAGGCAGGAAGCTCGGTTGGCCGGCGGCCAGCAACGCGTGGATGCCCAGCACGCCAAGGGCAAGTTTACAGCTCGGGAGCGTTTGGACCTGCTTCTGGACGAGGGCTCCTTCCGTGAGCTGGACATGTTTGTGTCCCACCGCACTGCAGGATTTGGCCTGGAGGACAAGAAGTTCCTCAGCGATAGTGTAGTAACGGGTTGGGGCACTATTGATGGCCGTCTTGTCTACGTGTTTTCCCAAGACTTCACGGTCTTCGGCGGCTCGCTGGGAGAGGTGCATGCCGAGAAAATCTGCAAGGTCATGGACCTCGCTGCGCAGAACGGCGCACCAGTGATCGGCCTCGACGACTCCGGTGGGGCTCGCATCCAGGAAGGGGTGGTCTCCTTGGGTGCCTATGCCGACATCTTCCTGCGCAACACACTCTCCTCTGGCGTTATTCCCCAGATATCGGCGATCATGGGGCCTTGCGCGGGTGGCGCGGTATACTCCCCGGCGATAACCGACTTCATTGTCATGGTCAAGGGAACCAGCCACATGTTCATAACCGGTCCCAGTGTCATCAAGACCGTGACTCGCGAGGAGGTGACCTTCGAGGAACTGGGCGGAGCCAAGACCCACAACACCATTAGCGGAGTAGCTCACTTCGCCGCCGAGGACGAGGAGGATTGCATGCGCATCCTTCGTGAGCTTTTCAGCTACATCCCACAAAACAACATGGAGGACCCACCGCTACTCACGCCCTCCGATGACCCTCTCCGCATGGATGAGGAACTGGACTCCATGGTTCCCGACAGCCCCACCAAACCCTACGACATGAAAAAGATCATCCTCCGAATCGTGGATCATGGACACTTCTTGGAGGTCCATGAGCACTGGGCGCAGAACATCGTCATAGGCTTCGCTCGTCTCAACGGGCGTTCGGTGGGCATCGTGGCTCAGCAGCCAGCCGTGCTCGCTGGTGTCCTGAATATCGATTCCTCGGATAAGGCGGCTCGTTTCGTTCGCTTCTGCGACTGCTTCAACATCCCCATCATCACCTTCGTGGACGTTCCTGGTTTCTTGCCTGGAGTAGCCCAAGAGCATGGCGGCATCATCCGACACGGCGCCAAGCTCCTCTATGCCTACTGTGAGGCAACGGTGCCCAAGATCACTATCATTACGCGCAAAGCATACGGGGGGGCCTATGTCGTCATGAGTTCCAAGCACATTCGCGGCGACATCAGCTATGCCTGGCCCACCGCTGAGATCGCGGTCATGGGGCCTGACGGCGCCGTGAACATCATCTTCCGAAAGGAGATAACAGCGGCCGAGGATTCCGAGGCCGAGAGGGAGAGGCTCAGCCAAGAGTACCGGGAGAGCTTTTCCCACCCCTACGTCGCCGCCTCCCGAGGCTACGTTGATGATGTCATCGAACCTCGAGAGACGCGCCCACGACTAATCGAAGCGCTGGAAACCTTGCAGAACAAGCGGGACCGCAACCCGCCCAAGAAGCACGGCAACATCCCATTGTAGCAGGCGTTCCTCGAACTGGACATATTCTCGGATAGTACCATGACACACTACACCATTGTCTTCGATGGAGGGAGTCGCGGTAACCCTGGACTGGGATACGGCAGTTACGCCCTGCGGCGAAACCGGGATGGCAAATTGAGGAAGAGGCGCTTGAGATTCGGGGAACAGGTAACCTCCAACGAGGCGGAATACCAGGCTCTCATCGCGGCCCTGGAAGACCTCATCGGAACCATACGGAAAGCCGGTCGCTCCCCGAAGGATTTCTCTGTGGAGATCAAAGGCGACAGCCGACTCATCATGCACCAGATAGACGGCTCCTGGAAAACTAAAAGCCTGAATCTGATGCCGTTGCGAGACAGGGTCGAGGAGTTGTTGGCCGAGCTGGGCCCCTTCGAGTTGACCTGGCAACCTCGCAGGGAGAGCGTCAAGCTGCTTGGACATTGAGACCGGCGCACATGGCTTGAGTGAAGCCGAAAGGCCTATCGCTTAGTCGCTAGCCGCGAAAAGCCGCATGAACTCGCCCATGTACTTGATGGCTTGTATGTAGTCGCTAAGGCGGATGTTCTCGTTTGGAGCGTGAATTCTGGACTTCGCGTGGCCCACGCCGACCCCAGAGACCGCCGGTATGCCCAGCGCCTGGCTCAACTCGTACATGGGCCCACTCCCCGCCATCAAAGGATAGACAACCGGATCCCGTCCGTAGACGAGCTTGGCAGCCTCGACTGCAGCCCTGGCTACGGGGGCGTCGGGAGAGGACTGAGCCGGATGCTCCCCGGACATAGGAACGATCTCCACGTCCTCGAACCCCCTGCGGTCCAGATGCTTGCGCAGCAAGTCCAACACCAGCTCTGGTTCAAGATCGGGCACTAGGCGAAAATCCAGCTTCACCATAGCTTCGTTGGGGAGAACTGTTTTCGAGCCTTCACCGGTGTAGCCAGCCCATATGCCGCAGATAGTACACGTCGGCGCGTAGAGAAGGCGTTTGACCGCATCTGTCCCCTCCGCCCCACCCAGGAACTGCGGAATCCCGAAGTCCTTCCTAATCTGTTCCTCCTCAAAGGGGATCTTCTTCAGAAGCTCCATCTCCTCCGTCGGCGGCTCAGCCACATGGTCCATCAAACCATCCACGGTGATGCGATCCCGTTCGTCCTTCAGCGTGTTCAAAGCCCACACGAGCCGCCACACAGGATTGGGGATCAATGGCGCCCAGGAGGAGTGAAGATCTCTGGAAGCACCTTTGACTCGCAACTCCAAGTACTGAATGCCCTTCAGTCCCAGGTACAGTGCAGGCCGCCCGCACATGTCTTTCGCCGCGCCCTCCCACAAGAGACCATCAGCCCCCAACAGCAACTCCCTGTTCTCAGCCACGAACTGAGCCAGGTGCGGGCTGCCTATCTCCTCCTCCCCTTCGAAGAAGAACTTGACCTTCAACGGGAGCTCGCCCACCGTTTCTTGATAAGCCTCGATAGCCTGCAAGCGTGAGACCAGGTCACCCTTGTTGTCGGACACTCCTCTGCCGTAGAGGAAACCTTGGCGAATCTCCGGGGAGAACGGTTCCGATTCCCACTGGTCCAGCGGCTCCGGGGGCTGAACGTCGTAGTGGTCGTAGACAACGAGGGTCCTATCCCCACTCCCCATCTCGCCGTAGACGACCGGCGGCGCACCCGCCACTTGGATCAACCGAGCATCTGCGCCAATGCCCTGCAACATCTCGAGAACCATGTCTGCCGTCTCCGTCAGGCCCAGTTTCTGTGCAGCCACACTTGGCTGGCTACACAGCTTCTTCAGCTGGGCCAGAAAACGATCCTCGTTTGCATCCACATAGGCGTGCAATCTATCCAAAGGTCTCTCCTTTCTCAGCGTGTACAGCGAACAGCATCGCACCGCCGAAGTCCACGGCAACGTGCGCCTTCTTTGAGCAGAGCGGCAAGACAGCTAAGCTGCCGCAGGAATGAGCGTGTTGAGAAAGCCGGACACCAAGATCATGACCAACAGGAAGATGCAGCCAGTGAAGACGCCTTCAGCTATCGCCTGTCCCCTGGTCCGCTGCTCACTCCTGAAGTAGGTCATCGCGACCACGAACGCCAAGGGTGTGAAGGTGGCGAACAACATGCCAACCAACGGCAACTGGTGCAGGCCCAACGGCTCTGCCAGCTTACCCAAGATGACGATCGCCAAGCCGATGGCTACATTCTGACTGATCAGCGTCCAATCCATCCCCGACCGCGCACTTCTGTCCTTCTTGGACATCCACCCAGCCCTCCTATCTCTTGCCTAGCAGCATTGGTCAAAAGGAAAGACGTGTGGTATACTTCAGGAAAACCAAGGGTTGGAACTCTTCTCGCGTCCTATGGTCGTGGGGGGGCCATGCCCCGTGTACACAGTCGTCGTGTCGGGCATGGTGAAGAGCTGGTTCTTGATGCTCTGTATCAGAGTCTCCCAGTCTCCCCCAGGGAGGTCAACCCGACCAACGCCCATGGCAAACAACGTGTCGCCGCAGAAGACCACACCATCAGCTGCCAGGGATATGCTGCCCGAACTGTGCCCGGGTGTATGGATGACGTGCAGACTGTCGTCTCCAAAGACGATGTCATCCCCCTCCTCTAGTAGCACATCCGCGGGAGGACCCGGACTAAGAACCCCCAACATGCGGGCGAACTGCCCCTGATCGGTGATCAACCATTCTGCATCGGCGTGATGAATGGCTATCATCGCGCCTGTGGCCTCTTTGAGTGGTCGGTTGGCTGCTATGTGATCAATGTGACCGTGGGTATTCACGATGTACTTGATAGAGAGGCCAAGCTGCTCAACTTTGTTCAGGATGGAGGGAGCATCGCCACCGGGGTCGATGATGATGCCAGCCTTGGTATCCTCACAGCCCACCACATAACAGTTGGACTGTAGCATACCGACAACCAATCGTTCAATGATCATGTGCCTTTCCCTGTGTCGAAATTTCACTTCCGTGATTCTATGCGCCTGGACATGCTTTGTCAACTGTGGTGCGATTGCACAAGGAGGGTGAGGGTTTGCGTCTATCAGAGCTCTTTGGTAACACGTTGCGCGAGGTGCCTGCAGAAGCAGAGATGATAAGCCACCAACTGCTCCTGCGAGCAGGGATGATTCGCCAGTTGGCCGCTGGCATCTATAGCTACCTGCCTCTTGGGTGGAGAGTGCTCCAGAAGATTGAAGACGTCATGCGCACAGAGATGAACGCCATCGGTGGACAGGAGATGCGGATGCCAGTGGTGCACCCAGCCGAACTCTGGCAGGAAACGGGTCGGTATTTCGAGGCTGGCCCGGTGCTCGTACGATTTCAGGACCGGAACCGGCGACAACTCGTGCTGGGCATCACTCATGAGGAGGTGATTACCGACCTTGCGCGACGAGAGATAAGCTCCTACCGCCAACTACCTTTCATGGTGTATCAGATACAGACTAAGTTTCGAGACGAACCTCGGTCCCGGGGCGGCCTCGTTCGCGTGAGGGAATTCACTATGAAGGATGGCTACAGCTTCCACGCGGACCGAGCTGACCTCGACTTATACTACCCCAAGGTCTACCAGGCATACGCCGATATCTTCCGGGCGTGCGGAGTGGACGCGCTGGTGGTCGAAGCTGATCCAGGCCTGATGGGGGGAGCTGCCTCCCATGAGTTCATGCTCGTCAGTGAGGCTGGCGAAGATACATTGGTGATATGCAACCACTGCGGCTATGCGGCCAATGCTGAGAGCGCCGTGGCGCACAGAAAGAAACTACAGAAAGACCACCCGCGAGAAGTAGAAGAGGTCGCCACGCCAGGGATGACCTCCATCGAGGAAGTGGCCAACTACCTCGGGGTCAGGGCGGAGCAGACCCTGAAGGCTATCTTCTATATGGCGCCAGACGGACTACTCTTTGTGGTCATCCGAGGCGACCTGGAAGTCAACGAAACGAAGCTGGCCAATCTGGTGCGAGCCGCTGATCTCCGCTTGGCCCTTGAGGACGAAGTTGCGAGGGCGGGGATAGTGACGGGCTACGCATCACCCATTGGTCAACGTGACAAGGCGACAGTAGTGGCCGATGAGTCAATCGCATCCGGAAGCAACTTCGTCGCCGGTGCGAACAAGGAAGGCTACCACCTCCGCAACGTCAACTACCCGCGTGACTTCGAGGCTGACCTCATAGGCGACATCGCAGCCGTCCACGAAGGAGACCTCTGCGCTCGATGCGAGAAGACGCTCAGCACAACCAGAGGCATTGAGCTAGGTCATATCTTCAAGCTGGGCACCAAGTATAGCGAAGCCATGGGGGCCACCTTCCTCGATCACGAGGGCAATGAACTGCCCGTGGTTATGGGCTGCTACGGCATTGGTTCGGGGCGTTTGATGGCAGCGGTCGTCGAGGAATGCCACGATGAGCGAGGCATCACTTGGCCTCCGAGTGTTGCTCCGTACCACATCCATCTGATAGCCCTGGGAACTGACTCGCATGTGATCGAGACAGCGGAGTCCGTCTATCAAGAACTGCACTCCAAGGGGTGCGAAGTTCTATACGATGACCGAGATGAGACGGCAGGGGTGAAATTCAACGATGCCGACCTCATCGGCATCCCGCTGCGCATGACAATTAGCAAACGTAGCTTGGACGCTGGAGGCGTTGAAGTGAAACGGCGCCAAGAGAAGGAGTATCAAATCGTTCCCTTGGGAGCCCTTGAGCAGACTGCCAAAGCTCTTCTGGGCTGAGTTCGCGAGCGACGATCATACGTGCTCCTCGAGCGGGCACTGCTCAAACACCTCGAGTTGTAAGATGGTGGTGCTGCACGACGAGAAGCCTGCCAGCGGGAGAGGACCGATTCGGACGGACTGAAGAGACCAGAATTGATCAGCGCTTCCAGGTACCTTGGACACCAGGCAGGTCTCGAAAGAACCTCCCATCCTGCGCGCACGTGCGTTGGAACCCTCGCAAGAATCGACAAGAGATGATGGCTTCTCCCCAGGTCCATTCAGTTGCTGAGTCCCACGGCTACGGAATTCGCTAGGTCCCACCGGACAGACACCAGGCCTGCCGTCCACAGAACACGCCACATGGGGTATTGGCAGAAGCCAACACCCACTTGGTGCAGGCGGATTCCGAGCAAGATCGAGCCCTGCAAGGCGTCCCCTGTGATTGCCGGAAGAATCCTGCTGTATCTGCAATACAGGCCTGGGTCCGAGGGGCGTTCTTCCACAGTCTCTCGGCACGGCGCTTGCACACTGCTCACGAATGTGGTATAATATTCAACGCATAGTCGCTCGCTCTGAAAAGTGGGGCATCCCCACTTTTCTTATTATCGACGTTGGAGACAGCTCATCACGTCGCTGTTCTCCATCTCGGATAAACCGCGGCCTTGACGCCGTGGGGCAATTCATTGAAGGATCCTTTCGAGATGAAGACTGATTTCATCAGAGCCATCAATCAAGTCTGTGCCGAAAGAAGACTGACCGTTGAGGTGGTCTTGAGCGCACTTGAACAGGCGCTCGTTTCCGCTTACAAGCGGGACTTTGGCCTGACTCCATATATCGAAGCCAAGATCGATCCCTCTTCGGGAGAGGTGAGCATCTTCGCCGGCAAAGAGGTAGTGGAGAAGGTCGAAGACCCCGAGACCGAGATGGATCTGGCCGAGGCCATAAGCATCAAACCCGATTCCCAGCTAGAAGACGTTGTCTTCGTGGAGACCACGCCCCCAGACTTCGGCCGGATAGCTGCTCAGACAGCCAAACAAGTGATTCTGCAGCGCATCAGAGAAGCAGAACGTGATGCTCTCTATGAGACTTACACCGGACGAGAAGGTGAGATAGTCAGCGGGACTGTGCAGAACATAGATGCCAGAGGCGTCACCGTGAACTTGGGTCGCATCGAGGCTCTGGTGCCTCGCAGCCAACAAGTGCCCAACGAACGCTATTACATCAAGCAGAAGCTACGCGTGCTGATCCTGGAGGTGAACAGAACCAATCGGGGACCAGAGATCATAGCTGCGCGCTCCCACCCTGACATGCTGCGCCGTCTGCTGGAAGTCGAAGTACCAGAGATCTACAATGGCCTCGTGGAGATCAAGGCCATTGCCCGAGAGGCCGGTTCGCGAGCAAAAGTGGGAGTCGCCGCCGTTCAGCAGGGGATCGATCCGGTGGGCGCGTGCGTGGGTATGCGAGGGGTCAGGATCCAAAGCATCGTGAGTGAACTGAACGGTGAGAAGATCGATGTGATAGGATGGAG
>Ga0209979_1000223_pt1 | contig 88210 bp, 80 predicted proteins | sample AnhtaG_FD_183114 | JGI IMG/M metagenome (GOLD analysis project Ga0209979, IMG submission 183114) | Deep subsurface microbial communities from Anholt, Denmark to uncover new lineages of life (NeLLi) - Anholt_01485 metaG (SPAdes) (version 2) | ecosystem: Environmental > Aquatic > Marine > Oceanic... | reverse complement strand
ATGGTGCATCGCAAAGAGGGAGGAGCTCCGCCGGAAGTACGTCAATGCCTTGGTGCAACTGGCACGCCTTTGTCAGAAGAGAAAGAACTATCAGGAAGCGGTCATCTTCTACCATCAGGCGCTCCAGGAGGACCCTTTCGCGGAAAAGATCCACCGCGCTCTTATGCTCTGCTACCTTGCCGCTGGGGAGCGTCACATGGCCATCAAGCACTACCTAGCCTATGCTGACTATCTCCTTGAGGAGATGGGAATATCACCTATGGACGAGACGGTGGAACTGTACGACCAGATCCTCCATGGCAGGTTGAAAGACCCCCACAAGCACCCAGATTGGGGCTGAGATGATTCACCTCGATTGATGGGGCGTCCGAAAGGGCGCCCTTTTTCTTTTCCCTCTTGGCTACTTTGTGAGTGATCTAGTGAGTGGTTTGGTGAGAGACTTTCAGTATAGTTAGAAGCGAGGGGGCAGACTGATCCATCTCGGGACAGATCAAGACTGTGAAGAAAGGAGCAACAGATGAGAAGAGAAAGGATCTTTCACCTCGTAGGGCAGGTGGGCAAGAGCCCCTATCTGCGATTGATCTACGTCTTGGCGGCGCTGGTTGCTTTCATCCTAGCAGGAGGGGCACCAGAAGATTTTGGCGGCTAGTCAACGATTCCACAGTCTGCCCCCCATACTCACCGGAGTTATGCTATGTTTCTGTACGTAACCCTGGTTATAGCGCTTCTGGCAGCCATCCTCCGCGGTGGGAAGATCAAGCGGCTAGCGCACCTTCCACTCCGCTGGGGATGGCTGGCCATGATTCTGTTCGCTGCTCAAGCATACCTGATCTTCTGGCCTGAAGCCAGAGCCGGAGGGCTTTTCAGCCCAAGAGCCATGATTCTGGTGTCCTCATACCTTATCCTTATCCTTATGGCCTGGAGCAACCACTCGCTTCCCGGAGTAAATCTCATTCTCGTCGGCATCGCCCTCAATTTTCTAGTTATCGTGGCCAACGGCGGATTCATGCCCGTTGCCCCGCAGACGCTGATCCGCGGGGGACACACTCACTTGGTTGCTGCCCTTGAGTCGGGGGCGCGAGTCTCTAGGAGTAAGGACGTCCTACTCTGGCCTGAGCAGACGAAACTATGGTTCTTATCCGACATCTTCGTTATCCCTGAGAGATACCCGTTGGCAGGATCTTTTAGCCTCGGCGACGTCTTGATCGCTTCTGGGGCCTTCATCCTGCTCCAGAGGGCTCTTCTCATCGCTCCGGAAGCGAGGCGGTAGATGGAGAGCGCATAGGCCAAGATCGGTTACCGACTTCACTCGTCATCCGTCTGTAGATGGAAATTAAGGAAGGGAAGAAATGTCCGAACAGGTTTTGAACCAGATGATAGGATGGGCCTTGGTGGACAGGGATTTCTGCCATAGACTCTTGGCGAATCCAGCTGGCGTCTCAACCAGATTTGACCTAACGCCGGAGGAGCGCCAGATACTCTGCGACATTCGCGTCAACTCACTGGAGCAACTTGCCAAGGAGTTATCTCGCTGGATCGAGAACAATGCGCCTGGAAATGGCCATCGACGGCTGGATGAGATTTCAAAGATGCGCATCCTTAGGAAGGAGTGAGCGCGTTAGAGTCAACATCTCACCTATAAAGCCACAGCAGAGATGGACTTTGACAGCCCGCAAGGTACCTTCAGCGTTCTGTGGCAAAGTTGAGAGAAGAACGTGACGATGTGGGCGAGATGCTGAGCCTTATGCGGCAGGATAAGAGTCCAAATGGCGCAAGTGGTGAAGCGAATAAGAGGCAGAAAACGAACGCCTCCAAGACATAGTGGAGGCCGCCAGGCAAACTTAGTGGTCGGAGGCCTGTCTCTCGACGTTGCTGAGCACTCCCTATCTATGCATGGAGAGCGCATTCATCTGACGCCCAAAATGTGCGCGCTTTTGCGGGTATTCATGGCCAATCGGGGCAAGGTTCTGACACGCCAATTCCTGATGGAGAAGGTTTGGGACACCAACTACATGGGAGATACGAGAACCCTGGATGTTCACATACATTGGCTTCGCAAGGTGCTAGGAGACGACTCCAGGAAACCGCTGTATCTGCACACTGTTCGTCGAGTCGGGTATCGATTCAAGATGCCCGATGTGCAGTGACTTCAAAAGAACTTTACAGTCTCTAGGGTTCCTGAAGGACGCCCTAAGCAGTGGAGGGATGCCTACCCCTGAGGGCAGAGGGAGAGAAGACCAAGAGGGTGATCGAGAAGAGGCTGGGGGAGACCACGAAGCTTGGTAGGGCTCAACAGATCCTTCTGGGGCGTCTTCTTCGGCATCGCCATCGTCGGAGCCATCACCTGGCTTGACGTCTTCGAGCACAACTAGCACTTTCGGATCTATAGGTACAATGAGGACGTGACCATCCTGCAGGTGCGGGAAAGCGAGCTAGGGTTCGATCATCCCAAAGGGGCATTGAGCATCTGGTGCCAGAGTGGGGGAGAAGAATGTGACGGTGTGGCCCAGATGAGAAGGAGAGTCCAGGTGGAAGACAAGCGCACGCAAGCCAGGAGAAAGAGGCCAGAAAACGTGACTGAGCAGTTGAGGGCTCTCCGCGAGGTTTCTATCGCCCTAGCCGGCATGCGAGATCTCAAGGAGATCCTAAAGAAGATAACCGACGCTGCCTTGTCGACTCTGGAAACAGATGTCGTTGTAGTTTTCCTGGTAGACCAGGCCAAGCACACCCTCGTTGGTGGCGCTGGGTCGACCTCGCTGGGCGCAGGGGGTTTGAGGAGGTTGGAGGAAGCCTGTGGCACCACCCTCACTGAGCTCGAGTTCCCATTGGAGCGAGGAAAGGCCTTGATAGTGGACACCATCTTGGATGGCAGGCCGAGGCTGGGGCTGACTCCCTTGCGGCTCAAGGAGATGACTCGGTACGAAGCGGTCATCCCGCTCCTGGATACCGCAGAGGCCGCGTTTGGTGAAATCACTGTATCCATGGTGCCTCTCATTGCAAGGCAAGAACCGTTCGGTGTCATGATATTCTTGAGCCCGGAACAGATCCACCCCTTGGACAAAGAGTTGATTCATGCCTTTGCCAGCCTGGCAGCTGTTTCCATCGAGACCGCTCGTGCTTACCAGAGATTCCAGGAGCAGAACCTGCAAACCATCACCGCGTTGGCTGCCGCCGTCGAGGCCAGGGACCCTTATACCAGCGGCCACTCTCAGAAGGTGACAGAGTACACGACGGCCATTGCTGCGAAGATGGGTCTCTCCACAAAGGAGATCGAGAACCTTCGAATGGCTGGACTACTCCATGACATCGGCAAGATCGGCATCCCCGATTCTGTCTTGAATAGGCCCGCTAGACTCACGGCGGCAGAGCGCATAATGATAGACTCTCATCCGGTCACCTCTGCGGAGATCGTGGGGAAGATCGAAGCCTTGGCCCATCTTATGCCCACCATCAGGCATCACCATGAGAGGTGGGATGGGAAGGGCTACCCCGATGGGTTGAAGGGGGACGAGATACCTCTCTTGGCCCGCATTTTGGCTGTCGGCGATGGCTTCGAGGCCATGACCGCCGAACGGCCTTATCGGTTTGCCAAGAGCCAAGAGAAAGCCATCGAGGAATTGAAAGCTGGAGCCGCCACCCAGTGGGATCCCAAGGTGGTTGAGGTATTCCTGAAAGTGCTTGAGGAGGAACAGAAACAAGATACCTGACATACGACGCCCGGTCATGACTCTCCGGACCATCGTCTCCGCAGTTCATTGTGGTTGCAAGGCGGGAGAAGGAACGTGACGGTGTGGCCACGCCGATCTCGAACCTATCCCCTGCTGGGCCATCGGCGTAGGATTAGCCCCTTACATCCTCACTCAGAAGGGGCTCGTTTCGTGATTCTGATGACCGAGTTGGCTACAGGCTTTATGTGTCAATGATCGGCTGTTGTGAACTTCCTTCGTCCCCGCTGCTCTCTCACCTAATCACCGCCACCACTTCAAAGGGAATTGACATAATAGTTTGGACTGTGTCGCAACTTTCGTAAAAGCAGGCAAGCCAGCCGAGATATCCACCTCCACCTGGATGATAGCCCCCTCTAACCCCACCACGGCACAACTCATCACCTTGGCTAACATGTCAGAGACAAGTGTAGCACAAAGTGGTCAGGGCCACAATCAGAAGGAGATAGTCCCTTATAGGATATGCTCTGTAGTTGAACAGGGGTGTCCATTCCGATAAGGGGCTTTTGCTATTATTGGGTCCACAGGTCCCCCTCCGGGATAGGGCTAACAGCCCCTGGCAGCATGACTGCTTCGGGAAGACCGGACCATCCCGGAGGGGATTGTGGCCCAAACCGTTTATAGAGAGATGCACCCCGAGTGCCGCCTATAAGGCCACGGCGGAGCCACAGCTGGACCCTCAATCGTAAGCTATGGGAAAGGAGAAGAGAAGATGTTCTACGTGGGTATCGATTGGGCTGACCTGAAACATGACATCTGTGTAGTGGATGAGAAAGGTGAGAGAGTGGTCAAGTTCACCATCCCTCACACTGCTCAAGGGCTGAGCAAACTTCACCATCGTCTCTCTATGCTCACACCGAACCGGGATGAGTTACTTGTGGCCTTGGAGACCGACAAAGGGTTGGTGGTCAGCTTCCTGTTTGATCTGGGGTACACCGTCTATCCCATCAACCCCAAGGCCGTCAGTCGCTACCGAGATCGCTACCGCACCTCTGGTGCTAAGTCTGACCCCTTGGACGCTCTGGTCCTGGCCAACATCCTGCGCACCGATAGGCATCGCTTCCGTCCCCTCCTGCCTGACACCACCCTGGCCCGGGAGCTCAAGGTCCTGACCAGGGATCACCGACACCTAGTCAAGTCTCGAACCGCCCTCTCTAACCAACTGACCGCCTGCTTGAAAGCCTATTACCCCAGAGCCTTAGAGCTCTTCTCTAAGGTGACTCAGCCCATAACCCTAGCCTTCCTGAAAGCTTATCCTACTCCCCAGAGCGCTTCTGGCCTCTCTTTGAAAGGGCTGGGGCGCTTCTTGAGGGAACAGCGCTATACTCATCCTCAGCGCGTGGAAGAGCTCTACAAGACACTTAAGCAACCCCAGATGCGTGTAGAGTCCTGGCTGGTGAGGGCCAAATCCCGTCACATGTTGGCCCTCGTGGCCTGTATTGACTGGTGTGGGTCAATGCCCAACTGGAGCCCCTCCTGAGCGAGATCAAAAGCTATGAGAAGGAGATCCAGAAGCTCTTGAAAAAGCATCCTGACAGCGAGATATTCCTTAGCCTGCCTGGGGCAGGAACCATCCTCGCTGCCAGGATGTTGGCCGAAATTGGCGATAATCGGCAACGGTATGCTGACTACCAAGGCCTCCAATGTGAAGCCGGCACAGCTCCAGTTACCATAGCCAGTGGCAACTACAGCTATGTCAGATTCCGGCGAGCTTGCAAGAAGTCTCTTCGGGCCGCCCTACACCAATTTGCCTTCTGTAGTCGTAGCGAATCCGATTGGGCTAACCAATTCTACCACCAACAGAGGAGAAAGGGGAAATCCAACTCCCTAGCTACTAGAGCCCTGGCCAACAAGTGGGTGAAGGTTATCTTCGCCCTCTGGCAAAAGAGGCAAACCTACAACGAGAGCTTCCACCTTTGGGACAAGGCTCGCTATACCCTGAAAGCCCGCGCTGCCTGAATTGAAAACCGCACCTTGACATAGAGAGTCTTCCCAGTGAGGATGAAAGGGACTTGATCTGATGCTGAAGCCTAGCGACGAGTTGCACCTGCTCTTCAGCCGTGCTAAAGTAGAGGGCAGAATCGTTATCTGCTTCTGTACTTGGGCAAAGCTCATAATCTCGTGTCAGGGCGGCAGCCGCAGCAGTCGCTTGAAGGAGAAACGTTGGGCTGTGAGGAGTTGGGACTAGGTAGCGGTGCTACCGATGAGTAACCTTGTCAGGGGTTTGAATTCTGGAATTGCCGACAAAGCTGAGCTTCCTCGCCTGGGCCTTGACCCTCACGGGGAGGGAGACCTTTGATGTCATCTCGTCAAACCATCTACATCTGAGTTACTGGAGAAGGCGGCTGTAAGCGGGAAGATCGTCTTGATCTGCAACCCATAGATTTGTTTATGGGAAGAATGTTTGAGAAGCACAGCGTCTAACAGTGTGTTTGCGGTTCGCGGAGTTTATCTCACTTTGCGGGACTTCGCAAACACGCATTACGGCTGGCGCACATGCGCCTATCTGTTCCCGAACAGGGCTGCCAACCTCAAAGGCACACGTCGCCAGCCTCAGCCGTTTTGCGCCTTTGGTGCATAGCGTTTTATGCGGAAAAATGGCGGCATAATCAATAGTTAGGCAGCGGCTGAGCTCCAGTCCGTTAGGCAGGCCGCCGTTATCGAACAACAGGTTTGCAACAGCAGGAGCAGGTTCATCAAAACTATCAGAGATGCTCTAAACCACATAGGCGCACCCGTCAGAGGCGGGTGGGAGATAGCTTTAATTTGGGCCGCCCTTGCCTTATTGGTACACAACGAAGTGAATATGCAAACAACCATTTTACTTATTGCTATCGCGGTAGGGTATGGGCTTGCTTTTGTTATCAATGATTATCATGATGCCCCATTTGATGCTGAGGATGAATTTAAAGCACAACGCAACTTTTTTGTACACAACGAAATCCCCAAAGGTAAAGCGTTGCTTATTCTGATAGGTATCAGTAGCTTCCTGTTCCTTGCTTTTGCCCAATTCGGTATCAAAGGACTTGTCATCCTGGCCATATGCTTTTTTGTCATGTGGGCATACTCGGCAGAACCCCTGCGTTTCAAAAGTCGGCCGGGGTTTGACTTGCTGTTTCATGCTTCGTTTATACAAACCTTCCCGTACTTAATTTGCCTATTTTTAGTTGGCACTGCCTGGACTCGGCTTGATTATGCAATGCTTTCCCTGGCCCTTTTTGCATCATTGACGGCTCAACTAGAACAGCAAGTGCGGGATTTTGAAGTTGATTCAAAAACCGATAGCAATTTTGCAACAAGGTTTGGACTTGAAACCACAATCATATTTTTAAAAGTTGCTAGCTCAGCACTAGTTTTTATGCTTTTGGTCTACGTCATAAATGGAATGGTACCTCTATCGTTACTTCCCTTAGCTTTCATTGGCTTTCCGTCTATGGCCCATAGATTTATTCGAGGGCGGGAAGCACCCCGATCTGAAAAGCTTGCCGCGGTCTCCTTAAAGGCTGGGGCACTTTACATAGGTATTGTTTATGTTTACGTTTTGCTGACTGGATTGCAATTGCCGAATGTTATAGCAACACTGCCCAGTGTGGTACGCCTATAAGTCCCTCTTATGATTGCCCAACCCCATACGAATTCGAGCGGTTAAACTAAGGGGTGGACTCGATGCTCAGCAGGGTAAGAGAAGAAGTGGCACAGGGACAGACGGAATACGCCTTGCTCCTGGCAGCGATAGGCTTGGCTTCATTACTTCTGCTCCTCTACTTCGGCGGCTGGCTTAGTGAAACCTACCAGTGGATCATCAACCACCTGCCAGTCTGAAATCGAGGCTATCTGCGGGTTTCAAAGCACCCCCTCTGGTGGTGAGGCTTATTCTTCAAGGGCTAAGGAGGCGGAAATGGAACTCGACCAACTGATCAAAGTGGCGCGCGGCGAAGAGAAGGCTGACCTGCTTCTCAGGAACGCCCAACTGGTGAACGTCCTCTCCGGGGAGATCCACGAGGCTGACGTGGCCCTCTTCGGTAGTTGGGTCGTGGGCCTGGGGGCTTACGAGGCCCGGGAGGTGCTAGACCTGGAGGGTGATTACCTCTCCCCCGGCTTCATCGACGGCCACGTACATATCGAGAGCGCCATGATCCGCGTCTCCGAGTTCGCCAGGGCGGTGGTGCCCCATGGGACTACCACGGTAGTGATCGACCCCCATGAGATCGCCAACGTTATGGGCCTCGACGGCATAAGATATATGCTGGAATCGAGCAAGTATAACCCCTTAAGCGTTTATTTGATGGTGCCCTCCTGTGTTCCCTCTACTGAGATGGAGACGGCGGGGTCTCACCTCACAGCCTATGACATATGGCCCCTGTTGAGCGATGAGTGGGTTCTGGGGGTGGCGGAGATGATGAACTATCCCGGCGTGTTAGAGAGGGACCCGGATGTCTTGGAGAAGATAAGGATCGCTCGGCATAGTCGTATAGACGGACACGCACCGCGCCTCACCGGTCGGGATCTGAACGCTTATGTGGCTACTGGTATCTCCTCCGATCACGAATGTACCACCCTGGAGGAGGCGCAGGAGAAGTTACGCCTGGGGATGTATATCATGATCCGGGAGGGGAGTGTGGCCAGGAATTTGGAGGCCCTACTCCCCTTAGTGACGCCTGAAAACTCTAGACAATTCATGTTTGTGAGCGATGACCTCCTCCCCGGGGACCTTTTGGACCATGGACATATCGATCATATAATCCGGAAGGCGGTCGCTTTGGGACTTGACCCCCTCCTCGCCATCCAGTTAGCCACCATAAATACCGCCCGGTACTTCGGTTTGAACGATCGGGGAGCCGTCTCCCCCAGCTACAGGGCTGATCTGGTGGTCTTCGACAACCTCCACGATCTCAACATCAAGAAGGTCTTCCGGGGCGGACAACTGGTAGCCCAAGATGGACAACTTATGCCCGGGGTCTTTACGCCTCGGGAGGTGCCCTTGCGGAGTTCCATCAATGTGGCCTGGATACATCCAGAGGGTTTCCAAATAAAGGCGGAAGGCAAGCGGGCTAAGGTAATCGGGCTGACACCCCAGCAAGTGGTGACCCAGAGATTGGTGGAGGAGGTGAAGATAGAGGATAGCCTGGCGGTGGCCGATGTGGGGCGAGACATCCTCAAGTTAGCGGTCGTCGAAAGGCATCAAGCCTCAGGGAACATAGGGTTGGGCTTTGTCAAGGGGTTCGGCCTCAAGCGAGGGGCCCTGGCCTCTTCCGTGGCTCACGACTCCCATAACATCATAATGGTAGGGACCAACGATGCCGATATGCTCAAGGCGGCAGTGGAGATCGTGAAGATGCGCGGAGGGTTAGTCGTGGCGGCTGACGGTGAGGTAGTAGCCACCCTCTCTTTGCCTATCGCCGGGCTTATGTCTGACAAGTCGATCGAGGAGACGAGGGCCGAACTGGATGAATTGGAGGCCGCAGCCCAGGGTCTGGGCTGCCAGGCGGATAGCCCCTTCATGGCCATGTCGTTTTTGGCCCTTCCTGTCATCCCCGAACTCAAGTTGACGGACAAGGGGCTGGTGGATGTGACCCAGTTCAAGATCGTCCCTCTATTTGAGGGGTAGGCAAGGGCTGTCTATGTTTCAAGTCGTACTTTCTGGGCAGTCATAGCCCGTGAAACCTATGCAGGCTTCCAGGGGGGTGGCGGGTGGGTTTACCGCTACCTTCTTTAAGGCCCTGTCGAGGTGGCACAAGGGCAGCCCCATCACGTTGGCGTAGCAGCCCTCCACCCTAGCCACCGGTCGAAACTCCTTATCTTGTATGGCATAACCCCCTGCCTTATCGAAAGGCTCCCCTCGCCCTATATAGCGCGCTATCTCCTCCTCGGAATAATCCCTCATCCATACTTGGGTATCGGCCACTTCCTCCCTTTTCTCTCTTGAGGCGGCATCGAGAACTATGACAGCGCTAATAACCCGATGCTTCTTCCCCCTCAGCGCCTCTAAGACGGCGACCGCTTCGTCTCCATTTCTGGGCTTTCCCAGGATCTCATCCCCCAGTATGACCAGGGTATCGGCGGCCACGATGATAGCCTCTGGGTGGCTCATAGCCGCTTCTTGAGCCTTGGCGAGGGCCAGACGTAAAGCGGTGCTCTTCGGCTTCTCCCCCTCCAAGGGGGTCTCATCTACTTGGGGATCGACCGCCTGGAAAGGCAAGCCCAAGAGGGCAAAGAGTTCCCTTCGCCGGGGCGAACTGGAGGCTAAGACGATAGGTTTCACTATCGGTTTCCCAACCATCCCTTTTATTGTATCCCCTTTTGGCATTTCCTCAAAGGTGGTATACTTGATGCTGTCATATGGCCAACCCTCTCTTTAAGAGGAACGATCTCGATTTCGGCTCCTTGGAGCCCGGCGATCTGTTAGTGGCCAACCCCACCGAATTCTTGCGACTCTTTGTATAGATAGGAGGCTCCCATGCCGGTCATAGATTTTCATCTGCACCCCGCAAAATACGAGACCTATCAGCCCGGGGCTAAGGGTTATCTGGAGTCGGTTATCGGCGAAGATATGGAGCGGTATATTGCACGGATGGCCACCCCTGAGGCGGTAGTGGATATGCTGGAGGAAAGCGGGGTGGATTATGCCATAGTCTTGGCGGAATTGAGCCCCATCACCACGGGTATGATGAGCAATGAAGGGGTAGCGGAGTTCTGCCAGGCATCGGAACGGCTCATCCCCTTCGCCAACATCAACCCCTATCTGGTGGCCAGCCCGGCGGAGGAACTGGAACGGTGCGTGAAGGGACTTGGCTTCCGGGGCCTGAAACTCTACCCCACCTATCAGCATTTCTACCCTAACGAGAGTGCCATCTACCCTCTCTATGCCCAGGCTGAGGAACTGGGGATACCGGTGATGATCCACACCGGCTCTTCTGCCTTCCGCGGATCGCGACTGAAATACGGCGACCCCCTCTTCATAGACGACCTGGCCGTGGATTTCCCTAACCTAGTGCTCATCCAGGCGCACAGCGGCCGAGGCTTCTGGTACGACCGGGCTCTCTTCTTAGCCCGGCTCCATGAAAAGGTCTATATGGAGATAGCCGGACTGCCGCCTCAGAAACTCTTAACTTACTTCCCTGATTTGGAGAGGAACTGCGCAAAAGTACTCTTCGGCTCCGACTGGCCGGGGGTGAGAAGCATCAAAGCCAATATCGAGGCCCTGAGAGCCTTGCCCATCAGCGAGGAGGCGAAGAGAAAGATATTGGGGGGAAACGCGGCCCGGATTTTGACACTTGAGTAGGCCTCTACTCCTCGATTCGGATCGTGGCCAAGATGACCCTGTCTCCCTCTAGCCGGTTTCCCTCTTCATCGAAGGCGGGGAGGCGTGCCCCCGTTTCGGCTTGGTACATCCCCACCTCTAGGAGGTAAGAGCCAAAAGGGACATCGGGGGAGACGGGGATCTCGTATTCATCTCGTACCACCTCCCCTTCCAGCCAGCCGGTGGTGGGATATTTGCCCCCTTGTGGTGGGTTATCCTTCTGCCCCCAGAGTCGCCCTTCCTCATCTAGAAGGTGGGTGAAGACGGTATAACTGGTGCTCATCTCTCTCTGGGCTCGCCAGTAAAGTACTAGGTGCAACTCTCCTCCTGCTTTGGCCTTGCTCTCCAGGTCATATCCCAGAAGGGTCACCTGCTCTCCCAGGTTGACCGCTAAGGGATGTGTCGGGGAGGGGAGGGCGAATTCTCTAGGCCGCTCCAAGACCCGAATGCGACTCAGGGCGATGCTGTCCCCTGAATCTCCGACTAGAGGAAGATACTCCCCCGTTTCCATATCGAAAACTCGAACTAGGAGGCGATATCTCCCTGGAGGGGTTTCGGGAGGGATGGGGTAGTCGAAACGGTCGCGGACGATCTCTCGGGCCTTCCAGCGGCTGGTAAGGTAATCCCCATCTAAGGGTTGGCGGTGGAGCTCTCCGAACCTATTTCCTTCCTCATCGGCGAGGAAGACCGAGAGGGCGTAATCTCTCTCTGGTTGGCCTTGCGCTTGCCACCAGAGGGAGACGTGTATCCGCTGCCCCGGGCCCGCCTGGCGACGGCTGATCCCCCACCCCAAGAAAGTCAATTTGTGGTCGAAGTTCCTCCGACGAGGTTGGGGTATCTCCAGGGCCTCCAAAGGAACAGAGGCTGCCTTGGCTACAACGATGGGTTCGGAGGAGAGAGCGTCCCGGTAGGGTTCTTCTGCCATCTTAACCCTCTCTCCCGTAGCCCGGTCATAGAGGCCCACCTGCAGACGATACTCTCGGGGCGGCGTGTCGGGGGGGATGGGGAGGGTGAACCACTCTGCCACTAGGTCGCCCTCTTGCCAACTGGAAGGGGGATAGCCTAGGGAGTCGGCTTGGGCCCAAAGATAGCCTCGCAGATCCATCAGATGGAGGAAGAAAGAGTAATCTATATCCCCCTTTTCCCTGCCGAGGGCGCGCCAGTAGAGGACGAGTTGTAAGGGCTTCCCTGCCCGAGGCGGGGAGGCGAGATCATACCCCAGGATCTCGATCTTGCTATCGAGATTGGCCGAGAGGGGATAGTGGGGTTGGATCTTTTGAAAGCCAGCCAAATCTCCTGAGTCCAAGCGGTAGGCCTGAAAGGCTGGCTCGCCCTGGGGGTCGAGGACGCTATCCGCTACTGGCAGGCCAGAGAAATAGTCACCTTTCCATTCCTCTCGCAAAGGGCCCGTGGCAGGGAAGATATAGGTCACCTCCTCGCTGGCAGGGAAGACGAGGGACCTCTCTCCGTTGAACCATCTGATGAAGCGGGGCTCCCCCAACATATAGTTTAGGAGTTGTTGGTCCAAGTCGGCAGCGAACTCCGCAGAGATGCAGATGGTACCTCCCTCCAACCGGCTCAAGTACCGGGCTACCTCTGTCAAATCGGCTCGATAGATCTTCCGCACCTCAGGGTTTTGGGCCCAGAGGAGAAAATAATCGCGGTAGGTGAAAATGGTTGTGGTCAAGAAGAGGACCGCTATAGCCCCCATAGCCACCCTTTTAGCGGTCTCCTCCTTCCTTTGCGCGAGCCATCTCCAAGCGGCCACGATGGCTATCGAAGGAAGGGTATATGTTGCTCCCAGGGCACCAATGGCCCTCAGGGTAGAAGGGCTGTTCCGAGTTACGGCGCTGGTTATGAGGTTTAGGGGCAGCCAGAGGAGAAGAAAAGCGTACTCTGGTTTCTTGAACCTGACTAGAGAGATAAGGAGACCTCCGTAGAAGAGGAGGGAGGTTAGAGGATCGAAGAGCGGTCGCCCCGCCAGGTTATATCGCCACTCTGGGTCGCCGCGAAGGGTGAACATCCCTAGAACATTCAAGGTGTCTTTCAGCAGAGGTCGGGGGTCGCCTTGGAAGAGGAGGCGGAGGTGGTCGCCGAGATCGCGCACCCTGGCCGTGGAGGCGAGGGGGTTTCTCTGTAAGTGATAGCCCATGGGGAGAAAGACCGCCGAGGCCACGATGAAGAGGAGGACGATACCTTTAAGGTTGCTGCGGAGGAGACCTCTATGCCAGATGAAAAGGTAGAGCACGAAGGACAGAAGAGTTGCAGCCACCAGGGGAGCCGGGGTGTAGGTATATTGAGCCAGGCCCAAAATGAGGCCCGAGGCCAGGAACCAAACCCTACCCCTCCTTAGCCCCTGCCAAAAGAGGTAGAAGCAGGCGAGTTCCAGGAGCAGGAGGGTAATAGGGCGCAACCCCACGCGGCTATCGAAGATATGCCAGAAAGAGATCGCTACCCCGGCGGCGGTGAGGAGGGCCACCTCTGGGCCGAAGAGTTCCTTAGCCAAGCGGTAGAGTATGGCGATGCTCGCTATCCCTGAAAGGACGGCCACTAGACGGAGGGCGAAATAGTTCTCCCCCAGAAGGGCGATAGAAAGAGCGGCTAGGTAAGGGTAGAGAGCCTCCTCCCCGCCGTTAGCATCGAAAAAAGCGGGGAACTCTCCCTTAAGGATATAGGTGGCGAAGTTGGCCTTGAATATCTCATCGTGCTGAAGGCCAGGGGGGGCAGCCTGGAAACGGTAGGTCCGGAAGAAGGTGGCCACGAGGAGGATGACGACGATGAGCCAAAGAGTTCGTCGATTCTGAACACCGCTCTTTTGCAACTGCTTTCTCCTATCGTTGGGAACGATTATAGCAAACTTCGTGGCTAGGGGATATATGGATGCGTAGGCTGTAGGTAGAGTTCTACTCTTCCACCAATATCCGTCCTAGGAGGATCCGGTCACTTTCACCCCCAGGGCCCAGGACAGGCAGCCGTTCCAAGGTGGAGAGAAGGTAGATGCCTACTTCGATCTCATACTCTCCGGCTGGCGCCTGCGGGGGGATGGGGATATGGTAAAGGTCCACCACTATCTCACCCTTCTCCCACCGGGTAGTAGGGTAGGAGCCCCTGAGGGGTAGGCTGTCATCCTGTCCCCAGAGGGGACCGCCAGTGGCCTCGTTGTAAGGGCCCAGGAGGTGGGTGAAGACAGAGTAACTCTCTTTCATCTCCCCCAGAGCCTGCCAGTATAGGGTCAGGTCTAGGGTCTCCCCCCGGTGAGGGGAGTCCGTAGAGAGATCAAACCCCAGGAACCGAACCTTCCCCAGGTCGATAGAAAAGGGATGTTCCGGGTTCACGACCGGGCCACCTTTTGGGACCCGATAGACCACAAAGTAGGTCTCCCCGTTTCTGTCTCGGCTTTTGAAGACCACATCGCCTTGGGGGAGGTATCTTCGCAGGAGGGGAAGAGAGGTTTCATCCTCGTGGGTGATTATCAGGTAGGTGGTCGCTCTATCGTCGCCAGGCAACACCATCCCCTCTCTTCCATCTAGGCTCTTCGTGTTGGTACCACTCAGGAGGAAGAGGAGGGTGGGGTGATCGCTGTGCACGGGGGAAAGATAGAGCCGTTCCTGGGAGGACAACCCTTTTATGTAGTGGGCCATATCCACCAATCCTACATCGAAGGCGTAGAAAAGGTCATTGCTGCGGCCCCAAGTGAGGAAGTAGGCCCGCGCCGTCGAGACGCCAGAGAAAACCAATCCCGCCCCCAGCAGCAGGGCGACCACGCCCCACACCCACTGCCGGCCCAGCCGCGTCGCGCTTTGCCAGACGGCCCAGCCGCCCAGAGCGCAGAGGAGGGCCAGGGCTGGCGTAGCGCCGATGGCCCTGCCAAAGTGAGGCGCGTGCTCGGTGACGAGTGTGGGCAGGGTCATCACTCCCAGCCAGATCAGCGGTAGAGCCGACGTGGGACGGCGGAACCCGATCAGCGCCCGTCCCAGCCCGACCAGGAAAAGGAGGGCCAGGAAAGGGTCCAGGGCCGGGCGACCGGGCAGGTTGCTGCGCGGATTAGTATCGCCCCGCAGAAAGAACATCCTTAGCACGCGGGGGATGTTGTCCCCTAACGCCTGCCAGGGGCTTTCCGAGGCACTTTCGCCAACCTCTAAAGCCACGCTGGCGGGCCTCTGCAAAAAGCTGGACGGATGGGTGACAAAGTAGAGACCGATGGGCGCGGCGACGATCAGCGCGACGAGGGCCATCAAGAGTAGGCCGCGTCCGTGGCGATGGAGGAATCGGCGCTCCACGACGGCGGCGTAGGCAACGATCAGGGTCGCCAGGATGGGCACGAAATAGCCGGCTTTGTAGGTGTAAAGGCTGCCGCCCAGGGCCAGCCCGGCCAGGGCAAAAGCAGGCCAGCGATCGGTATTCAGCCCTCGGGCCAGGGCGGCAAAGGCCAGGGTGGCGAAAAGGGGCACAAGGATTGGCTCCATGCCGATCCGGCTGAAGCTGAGATGCCAGTAGAGGATAGCCAAGACCAAGGCGGTGCCCAGCCCCACGATCTGCCCCTGCAAGTCACCAAGGCCTTTTGGCTCTTCCCCTTGCTCCGGCTGGATTGCCCCACCCCGGTGCGAGCGCGGGCTTGGGAAAAGCTCGCGCCCCAGCCACCAGGCCAGGGGCACCGTCAGCACGCCGGCCAAGGCTGACGGCAGGCGGATAATCCAGGGCTTCTGGCCCAGCAGGCCGATGGCCGCGGCCACAAGGTAATGGGCAATGGGTTCCTCGCCCATGTCGCTTTCAAAGAAAATCTGAGGAGGAGCGCCTTCCAGCAGCCCGCGGGCCGTGATGCCTTTGAAGCCTTCGTCAAAGTGGAGGCCAGGCGGCAGGTCGGGCAGGCGGTAGAAGCGGAGGGCGGCGGCGATCAGGGTGATGAGCAGGACGGCCCCCACTTCCCAGCGGAGAGGAAGGTTCCTTTTTCTCATGGGGCCACCACCTCGATGGTGCCCAGCAACACCCGGTCGCCTAGGGGCGCACCGCTGGCGGGGTCTCGGACGGGCAAGCGCTCAAGGGTCTCCAGGAGGTACATGCCTACTTCGAGGACATGCGGCCCGGGCGTGGCGTCGGCGGAGACGCTCAGCGCATAGTTGTCCTGGACGACTTGGCCGACGGTCCAGCGGTCGGTAGGCAGGCTGCCTCCCTGGGGTTCACTGTCCATCTGCGCCCGGATCTGCTCGCTGGCGTCCAGTAGGTGGGTAAAGACGGTGTAGCGCTCCACCACCGGCGAGAGAGCTTGCCAGTAGAGGGTTAGGAGTAGCGTATCGCCAGGGGCCACACGTTCAGCGCTAAGAGCATAGCCCAGGAGCCGCACCTGGTCACCCAGATCGGCGTGCAGTGGGTGCTGGATAGTATCGTCGGCAGCGGCGGCCGTCATCACGTATAGCGACAGATCGGCATCCACCCATCCGCCAAAGTAGGCCTTGCTACCGTGGGTAGTCAGCCAGCGGGAGAAGTAGCCACCAGGGTCGTATTCCGCGGGGTTTCCAAAGCGGACCAGCCACAGGCGTGGGTGGCTGGTGGCGATGGTGGCCAACTCGCGGGCGGTGCGCGGATCCTCCAACGGATATTCATAGCGGGGGAAGAAGTAGGCATCCAGGCCATCAGCTCGGTAATATTCAAAGACGGGACGTTGGAGTTGGTTGGCCAGGATGAGGCCATCGTCGGGGCGGGCGTTGGCCTGCACGTAGGCTATCATCTGACCGTAGCGGCCCTTGAGATAAGCGTCGTCGGTGTAATAGCCGCGCAGACCGTAGCCGCTCCCAACTAGCAGGAGTAGGGCACCCACGGCGCTCATCGGTCGCCATAGATGGCCCCAGGCCATCACGCCCCACGCCGCCAGGAGGTAGAAGGCAGGGGCGATGAGAAGCAGGTAACGGGCGTAGAAAAAGGGCATGATGGGGTTGACGGCCCAGGCCAGGAGGAGAGGGAGGGTGAGATAGGCGACGACCAGCCAGGGCTCTGGTTGGCGGCGGCCAAAGAGGCCCAGCAGGCCGGCGACGACGGCGATCAGAAACAGGAGGGTGATCACCCACGCGGCAGCGGAGGGGACGGCCAGGCCAGCGCTGAAGGTGGTGAACGTCTGCCCCGCGATGCGGAGGGCGGTGGACAGAACCCACTCGTCGAAGCGGGCACTGGCCTTTCCGCTGAGAAAGCCGCTCTGGACGGCGACCCAGGGGAGATAGGCCAGGGCGATGGTGCCTTGTGCAGCCAGCCATGGGCCCAAATCGGACCATCGGCGACGGCAGAGCAGGAATGGGATGATGACCAGATTCTCGGCCAGGATGACGAAAAAGCCATAGTAGTGGGTGTAGGCGCCACCGAGGGTGGTAAGGAGGTAGGCCGCCCACGCTCCGATGGAGCGCGATCTTTGGGAAACGCGCATTGCCCAATAGACAGAGGCGGCGGTCAGGAGAGTGACCAGGCCGTACATGCGCGTTTCCTGCGAGTAGTAGGTCAGGACCGGCGAGACAGCGACCAACAAGGCAGCCAACCCCCCAGTCGCCACACCGAAAGCGCGGCGACCCAGGAGATAGACAACCGGCACCGTCAGGGTGCCAATGACAGCCGAGAGGAAGCGCACAGCCAGGGGCGATGATCCTACCGGGCGTAGCCAGAGGTAGAGGAGGAAAGGATAGAGGGGCGGGTGAGTGTCTGCGCCGCCAGCAACGACCTGGGGCAGGGGTTGGCTGCTGAGCCAGATGCTAAAAGCCTCATCGCCCCAGATGTCCTGGCGGTCAATGGCGTAGAGGCGCAGGCCGAGGGCCAGCAGGACGACGAGCAGGATCCCAAGATAGAACCGTCGGGCATCCGCTCCAGTCATGGGTTCAGTATGGCACAACCCTAGTCTTTTGGCAAACTGCCCCTGTCGCGCCAACCAAACAGTCCCCGGTCAGGCCGACCGGGGGCGCTTGCCTCGCTTTGCCAGCCTTTTAGCGGACCAGTCGGATGGGCGTCTCTGCCAGAAGGAGCCTATCTCCTATATGGTTCCCCTCTTGTTCATAGATGGGTAGCCGCACTGAGGTCGAAGCATCGTACATGCCAATCTCGATAAAGTAATCTCCGAGAGGGGCATCCTCTTTAATGGGGATCTCGTACTCATCTTTGATATACTCTCCTTCGATCCAACTGGTGGTGGGGAGGGTCCAGTCGCCGGGAACGCCGTCTTTCTGTCCCCAGATGCGATCCTCTTCATCGATGAGGTGAGTGAAGACGGTATAAGAGGTCCCCATTTGGGCCAGGGCTTGCCAGTAGAGGGTGAGATGCAAACTTCTGCCGGGATGGCTTTCTATCGCTTCCAGGTTGTAGCCTAGAAAGAGGATGCTATCCCCAAAACGGGCCCGAAGCGGGTGTTGGATGGCTTCAGGCGGCTCAGTGGAATGGGCTCTTCCCTCCACTTCGATAGTGGCAAGGGCCAGTTCCTGGGCTCGCCAGAAGGGCCAGCGACCGATGGCCAAAGGCTTACCGTCGTCTGGGCGATGGAGTCCCAAAAGCAGGCGGTAGTGGCCAGGCGGCAGATTAGCCGGTAGCAGCAGTCGATGGGGATCGCGAGTGAGACTATCAACCGGCCACCGACTGGTAGGGTAAGTGCCATGGAGGGGGGCTTTCTCAACCTGGGTCCAGGTTTTGCCGCTCTCGTCCTCCAGACGCAAGGAGAGTTTATAGTCTTCCATCTTAGTCAAAGCCTGCCAAAAGAGGGTCACCTCTATCTCCTCGCCGGAGAGGTAAGGGCCCTCGCCCAGGCTATAGCCTAAAAGCCGCATCCCTCCTTCGAAGTCGGCTTGCCGAGGGTGCTGGATGCGGAGCGCCTCGAGGGGTGGCTGGCGAGCAGGTAGAACGACTTTCACCTCTCCCAATATCGCTTCCACCCCCAGAGGTTCTCCTAGCGATGTCACCTCCAGGGGAGCGCTTTCGGGGTCGCTGTAAAGGGAGAGGCGAAGTTGGTAGGTGCCGGGAGGGGTTCCGGCGGGCACCAAGAGGCCTCGGCTATCGCTGAGGGTGGCCCCCAGGGGGAGTTGGGAGAAAGGGCGGAGCCCAGCGAGGGGCTCGCTATCGTGACTGGCCCATAGATGGCCAGCCTTGTCCGTCAGGCGTAAGGCTAGTCGATACCTCTCTTGGAAATCGGCTATCCTTTGCCAGAGGAGCTCTGTCCTTATCACCCCCCAGGCGGCTTCCACCGGTTGGGCACCTACCCCATAGGTTTGAAGAAGCATCAGGCCTCCGAACTCCAGTGGCCGATCGCTCGTGGTGAGGGGGGCTTGGCTGGCGTAGGCGGTAAGTTTCGTGCTCTGACTGTACCACTCGGCGAGGAAAGGGTGATATTCGCGACTCAGGTACTCCTCTACCTCGTTTTCCAGGATCCTCCCCAATACTTGATGGGTAGGGAACCAGAGCCGGGGGTGTTGGGAAAGCAGTCGATCTAGCCCCTGGCCCAGGAGGTCAGGGCGCTCCATCCACCCCTCCTGTGTCACGTCGGCCTCTTCCTTGGGGGTGAGGTAAAGGGAGGGCAAAGGGGCTCGGTAGTAACTGCGAAAGTAGCCCACCTGCCAAGGGTGGACAGCCAAGATCACATCTTCCGGTTGGGCTAGCGCCTCCAGCCGGGCAATAAGGGGACGGTAGTCATCTTCTGCATACCGCGGGATGGTATAGAAGTTGAAAAGGGAGAGGCCGCAAACGGCGACCAAGACTAGCCCCGCCAAATATAGAAGGGTCCTCTTTCCCTTTAGAGAGGAGAGACCTAAGGCCACTAAGATATAGAAGGCGGGCGTGGTCAAGAGGAGGAGCCTCTCTATCCCTGCAGCTCTAAAGGGGAAACGGAGGTTGATGAGGAAGCCTGAGAGCAGGGGAACGAAAAGGTAGAGGAGGAGGAAAAGAGCGCCTTTTTCTCCCTCCTGCTTCAGGGAAACCTTCGAAGCGGGAAGAAGAGCGCTTCCCACCCCTAGAGCAGCAAAAAGTAAGGGTATGATACCCAACCAAGCGAGATGCTCGGGCAGGTGTCCTAGGCCAAAGGTGGCTAGATGGCTTCCCATATAGGTGGCGAAGCCCAGGGAAAGGTCGGCCTCCTTCACTAACTTGGTAGCCACGTAATCGATCAATTTGCTCCCCGCGAAGAGGATCCAAGGGGTGTAGAGGAGGAACCAGATCGCTTGAGCCGTTAGCCATTTGAGGAGCAGGGAAAGGTTGTGACGAGCCAAAATGAGAAAAAAGAGCGTCTGGGCTAAAGGTATAAAGGCCGCATAGTATTGAGTGTATGCCGCCGCGGTAGTGGTCAAGATGTAGCCTGCCCAGAGACCTATGGAGGTTTGGCCTTCTTCCAACCCTTTCCCTATCTGCAAGGCAAAAAGGGTGGATAGGAGCCCCAGGAAGGTGACCAGGGCGTACATGCGGGCCTCTTGGGAGTAGTAGATGGGAAAGGGGGCCGCAGCCCAAACCAAAGCGGCGATGAGACCTGCCGAGGGGTTAAAGAGACGGCGGGCCACGAGGAAGATCAGAGGGGCGGAAAGAACGCCCACCAAGAGGGAGAAGAAGCGGATGGCGAAAGGGCTTGACCCCAGGAGGAGTACCCAAAGGTGGAGAAGCAGATAGTAGAAGGGAGGGTGGATATCGATGGCCGTGCGAGCCACCATGGAGGGGATATCGCTAGTGGCGAAATAGACCGTCCACCCCTCATCCCACCAGAGAGGTTGAAAGTCCAGCCTGGCGATGCGGAGGGTGAAGGCCAAAAAGGTGATCAAGGTGAGCCAAGAGGCTAAAGGTACTCTTTGAAGGATCGAATATCTTCTCATAGGTATGCCGGGCTTATTATAACACACGGGGTGTGGGGGAGAAAACTTGAGTTTTCTCCCCTTTTGGTGTATGATAGTAGAGGTATGGATATACTCTTGCTTCAAGACGTGGAGGGGGTAGGGAAGGCTGGTGAGGTTCACGCCGTGGCTGGAGGGTACGCCCGCCATTTCCTCATCCCTCGAGGCCTAGGCGTGGTGGCTACCGAGGGCGCTCTCAAGGAAGCGGAGGGTTGGGGCCAGGCCGAGGCGAGGCGTGAAGAGCGGCGGAGGGCCAAGTTTGAGGACCTGGCGGCGCAAATAGAGAAGATAACCCTTAACTTCAAAGCCAAGGTGGGCGAGAAGGAGAAACTCTACGGCTCGATCACTAGCGGGGATATGGCGGAAGCCCTGGAGAGGGAGTTGGGAGAGGGCATCGATAAGCGAAAGATCGACCTTCCAGAGCCCATCCGGGAATTGGGAACCTATCGGGTGGCCGTACGGCTCATGGGAGATCTGTTGCCTGAGATCACTGTAGTGGTGGAGGAAGCAGCGGAGGGAGGGTAGCGTGGAAGAGGAGAGAGAGAGGTATTTGCTCATCAAGCATCTCATCAGCAACATCAGCTGTGCGGTCTGCAGCCAGCGGTACGAGCCCAAAGATGTGCAGATCCTCGGCCGCCAGGAAGACCTCTGGATCATGGGGGTGACCTGTGCCCATTGCGATACGCAGGGGATGATCTTCGCCGTGATGCGCGAGGGCCAGCCTCCCGAGGTGATCACGGAGATGACGCCCGAGGAGTTAGCCAGAATCCCGGAACTCTCACCCATCGATGCCGACGACGTTTTGGATATGCACCGGCTCTTGAGAGATTTCAGGGGCGATCTTTACGATCTTCTGGGGGAGAAAGAGACTTAAGAGCGGAGTAAGAGAAGCCACCGCCTGTGGGCGGTGGCTTTTTTAGTATGCTCGCGATAGAAGGTGGCGGTTCCCGACATGAACGTTAGTCAGACCAGCCTGACGAGCCGCACGTTCTGCCTCTTCCGCATGGCGCACTGAGGTGCGCGGCAGGTCATGCATATAGAAGTGGGGGTGGAACCCCAGGAGAGAGTAAGGGATATTCGGATCTAGGGAGGCGATCAACCTGGCGATACCACCTACCTCTTGGGCATCGACATATCCTGGAACTAGAAGAGTGCTAGCCACAAGCAGTGGCGGTTCAGAGCGTTGGGAGATATATCTGGCCGCCAAGGCGAAGTTCTCTAACGTCTGTCGGTTCGTCACCCCCGTGAGGGCCAGATGCAGGTTCTCGTCATAGGTCTTAAGGTCGAACTTCACGCATCCTCCCGTCTCCAGAGATAACCTCACCGCTTGCTCTAAGGCTTTCGGTTCCAGGGAGCCGTTGGTCTCCCAGCAAACCCTCACCCGCCGTCGGGCCAGGATGCGGGAGGTAGCCAGAGCGTGAGGGATCTGCGGCGTAGGGTCGCCCCCGAAATAACAGATACAGAAGGTCCGTGAATCGGCTTTCTCCGCTAATTCTTGGGCGCTTAGGCCATTGTCTTGGGGCGACATCTGGCGATAATGCCAGTTCTGACAGAAGAGGCAGTTGAAAGAACAGGCCCCGTAGAAGACGGCTAGGTTATGGTAGCCGTACATCTTGCTCCCTTCGCAGACCCAGGCGGCCACACAGTTGGTGGGCAAGGGGTCATAATACCAGTGGAGGATCCCCTTCTTGGCGGTTCCCGCCAGGTGAACTAATTTCCCACCCTCGTTAGTGCGCAGGCCGCAGAACCCCCTTCCGCTTTCTGGGATCAGACATTCGTTGACACAAAGGGGGCATCGCACCCCCTCCTCATCTCCGGGCGGCTCCGGGGGGAGGCCGAACTCCCCGCGCGTGGCGTGCTGCACCTCCCTTATGGAGGGGAGAACCTCATTTGGGAAATCGCGGATGCAATCCACACAGGCCCCCAGTGTGGAAGCGATGAGAGGGGAAGAATTCCCACAATTCGAGCAAAGCCCAGGCATGATCTATTCGGTCTCTATCTCCAGCCAGGGCGGCACGACCTCTATCCAGGAGTTGCCCTCGGCCAGGGGAATAGGGTTTCCCGCCTCATCGAAGAAAGAGAGCATATTCCCCGCGCCCGCCCAGACCCAATGGGCAGGGATGTAATAGCCGTCCCGCAAGACCACCGCTTCCCCCTCATCGTTCAAATTGATCTCGATGGAGAGTTGCATATTTTCATCCTCGATTATATCAGGCAGTGCGACCTTGTGCTCAGCCCAGATCACGATAACATTGGCCGCCTTTATCTGTTCCCCGATTGTAGCCTCGGTGTGAGGCACACCGTTTATCAAACGCAGGTGTCTTTGGTCTTGCTCATCCCATCGCCAACTAGGCCGATTGCCACTGAAATAGGGGATGGTGATCTCGCTTCTGGTCTCCCTAGAGATGGCAGGCTCCAGGGGGCCAAAGGAGAGGGACGCGACGCGCATAGGGAACTGCCACCCCTGTTCCTGGGCGATCTGCCAGAGAGCGGAGGTGCTGGTGAAGGTATTATAAGGCCAATTGCTCGGTGGTCCCCGTTGGAATCCCGGGTCGCCGCGGGTCTCGTCCAACCTGGGGAAGTTGGTCTCGTTGTCCAGCACCCACATCACCCCCGGGCTGGCCCCGGCATGGCCGAAGATACCATCGAACATATGAGCCAGGGGAATATCGATGAGGCGAGCGCTCCTCACTGGCCCGACCTTCTCGAAATCGTGACAAAGATAGACGGCATCGAAGCGGGTTATCCCCCCCTCGGCGAGGTGCTCGATCACTATATCCGCCTTATGGAGCCCGGACTGGGGGCGGGACCTCTTGTCGTTACCTATTTTCACTATCAGGGGCCTGCGCAGGGCCTTTTCCGGTTCCTCCATCGCTTCCCCGGTCAAGGGACAGCGATCGAATTCTGGGGTCGGTGTAGGGGTTGGTGGGGCCGGGGTATTGGTGGGAGGGGGGGCGGGGGTGACTAGGGGTCGGGGGGTCTTGGTGGGGGTAGGGGTAGCGATAGGCCCCCTCGGCCCGCAGCCTCCAAGAAAGGTGACCAGAAAGCCTATTAGGAATAGCGACATCGCTCCTTGGCGACTCAACATGCTCCTGACCTCCGAATGATAATGCGGACTTAGGCGGACAAATTATAGCACATCCTGCTTGGGCAAGGGAACCGCGATCAGCCGCTATGCAACCAGTACCGAGTCTCCTCGGAAGACGAAGTGCAGGAGCCGATCGGTGAAGGCAACCCCTCTCTGTCTTGAGGCTTGCACCCCTCTGTGATATAATAGGATTAACCATCGACCCTTGGCGGCGGTGAGGAAGAGCAGGACAACAAGGTCGCTTGGATCCTCGGGACCGAGACGGCAAAGAAGATAGAAATCTAAGCCTCTCAGAGCCCTGAGAGGCTTCTAATCATAATACAGGAGGAGATCTATGATGGCTCGCTGGTGCCGCTGGGTGGTGTCGCTTCTCTTTATTTCCACCCTATTGATGGGCTGCAAGGCTGAGCCCCCTCTGGGGAGCGCGGAGAGGCCGATAGTGATGGGCTTCGTCCCTTCCGTGGAGACGGGACAACTCCTGGAGACGACCACGGCTTTGACTACACTGTTGGAGGAGGAGACAGGCTATCAGATAGAGCCCTACATTCCCACCGATTACGCCGCGGTGGTGGAAGGCTTGGGCGCAGGGAAAGTGGACGTGGCCCAACTCTCGGCGGTGGCTTACGTCCTGGCCCATGACAAATATGGGGCCCAGACCATCTTGGTTACCATCCGCAAGGGGAAGACGAACTACAGGGGCCAGATCATCGTCCGCGCGGACAGCGATATCCACTCTCTGGATGATCTGAAAGGGAAGAGTTTCTCCTTCACGGACCCCGTCTCAGCCTCGGGCCATATCTATCCCAAGGCCCTCCTAATCCAAGAAGGATACGACCCCGACACCTTTTTCGGGGAGACCGTCTTCGCGGGTGGACATGACCGGGTGATCGTGGCGGTCATGGACGGGACGGTGGACGCGGGGGCCATCTACGATGGAGCCCGCGACCTCCCGGCCATCCGAGAGATGTATCCCGACGTTATGGAGAACACAAGGGTCATCGCCGAGACAAAGCCTATCCCTCTGGATACCATTGTAGTACGGAAGGACCTGCCTCCAGAGATGGTGCAGAAGATCAAAGACGCCTTTCTGGCTGTGGCCGCCACCGATGAGGGAGCCGTCATCCTGGCCGACCCCTACGGCATAGATGGGTACCTCCCTTCCCAGGACTCGGATTACGACCCCGTGCGCGAGGCGGCAAGGGCCATGGGGATAGACCTGGAGGAGTGGATAAAAGGGTAGACCTATTTGAGCCCCAGTTCCTCTAGTTTCTCACCCTTGGGCCTCCCGGGGGTCCAGCCTCGGAGTTTGTAATATTCTTGGAGCATCAGGTCCAGGTCAGGGACACACTGTTCGCCCTGGCCACCGGCGAGAAGAAGGCCGATGTCAACCTGGTAGGGGCGTACGGCGCGGAGGCAATGTCGGCAGCCATCCTCTCTGCTGTGCGCCAGGCGAAAAGCACTGGCGGGCTCTTAGCCTGGCGGGATCTGTAATCCAGCCCTGGCCCAAGCCGGTGAGCCTCTAAACCTCTAGTTAGGATAGGTGTCAAATCACCCTGGTCTTCAACCTTATCGCAGACGTATACGCTAAGGCCAGGGGGCTGCCGTGAGCTCTTTTCATGGGGAGAATCATCATGAACGACGAACACCTGTTGGAAACGTTGACTCAGCAATATATATCTGAGTATCCCAGATCCAAGGATTTGCAAGAGCAGGCAAAGCGGTATCTAGTTGATGGAGGCAGCCACACTCTGCGGTTGTTCAGCCCCTACCCCTTTCGCATCGTGAGCGCTTCCGGTTCCAGGGTACGAGACGCAGATGGCCACGAGATCCTCGACTTCTGGCAAGGGCACTACGCTAACATTCTGGGGCATAACCCGCCAGTCATTAGGGAAACACTGATCCAAGCCCTTCAGAATGGAGAGGGGCTCCAGACCGGGATAACGGAGGCCTTGCAGACGGAATTCGGTCGGCTACTCTCGGACCAAGTGGGCGCCGAGCAGGTCCGCTTCACAACGAGTGGCTCCCTGGCGACCATGTACGCCATGATTCTGGCGCGAGCCTTCACCGGGAAACGTCTCATCTTGAAAGTCGGCGGCGGCTGGCATGGTGCCCAGCCATTGGCCCTCAAAGGGGTGCACTTCGGTGAGGGCGGATACATCCACGTGGAATCGGAAGGCCTATCAGAAGATAGTACGGCTGAGATCCTGACCACTCGCTATAATGACCCGGATGACCTCCGGCAAAAGTTCCGACAGTGGGGCGATAGAATCTCCTGTTTCATCGTTGAGCCGTGGATGGGGATGGGAGGGTTCATACCGGCAACCCCAGAGTACCTGGAGATAGCCCGGGAATTGACCCGCAGGCATGGGGCGGTGCTTATCTTCGATGAGATCATCTCTGGCTTTCGTTTCTGTGCCAGCGGGGTACAGAGGCTTTATAACGTTCAACCGGACCTTTCGACCTTTGGTAAGATCATCGGCGGTGGGATGCCATTGGCAGCAGTGGTGGGGCGAGAGGAGATTATGCGCCTTTGTGGCTCCGCTGCCGGGCGCCGTGTGAGGTTCGATGGGGGTACCTTCTCGGCTCATCCTGCGGCGCTACTGGCGGGCAAGACGCTCATTGAGTACCTGGTTCGCAACGAAGAGAAGATCTATCCCAGATTGGGGGCCCTCGGACAGAAGATCAGGTTGGGGATCGAGGAGATTTTCGCCAGCCACGGCATCCTTGCTAGGTGCACCGGGTACGGGAACGACGTGATCCCTGATAGTTCCCTGGTAATGATCCATTTCCCCTATGATGATCGGACCCGGATGAGTAGTCCGGAGGCCGTATGGGATCCAAAGATCTGCAACGTGGATCGGCGGGAGAAGGTCCTCAAGTTGGCTCTGCTGCTGGAGCGGGTGCACGTGGTGCACGGGCTGGGAGCGGCATCCACGGCCCATTCGGAGGAGGACGTTGAGTGGCTTTTCGCAGCCTGCGATGAGGCCGCGAAACGGATCAAGGCAGGATAAGGAGAGTGAACCCATGAGCAGCAAGATCCGCGTCGTCCAGTACGGCATGGGCCCCATTGGCAGGGGCATCGCTCAACTGGTTCTCGAGGGGGAAAGCTTGATCCTCGTGGGCGCCATCGACATCGATGCCGCGTTGGTAGGCAAGAACGTGGGAGAAGTGCTAAAGGGGGAAGAGAAGCCGGGAGTCGAAATCTCAGAGGATGCTGAGGCTGTTTTTGCCAGTTCCGCACCCGACATCGTACTGCACGCCACGGTTTCCTCCTTGGAGAAAGCGGCCCCCCAGATCCAGCAGGTGCTTGAGCATGGCGTGGATGTCATCTCCACTTGCGAAGAGCTCGCCTATCCTTTTTATCATCATCCGGAGCTCTCAGAGGAGATGGACCGGCTTGCACGTCAGCATGAGGTCACGGTTCTGGGCAGTGGTGTCAACCCGGGCTTTGTCATGGACAAGCTGGTGCTTACCCTGATGGCGGCCTGCCGCAGGGTGGAGCGGGTGCGCGTGAGGAGAGAAGTCAACGCCGCTCTGCGCCGGGAGCCTCTCCAACGCAAGGTTGGGGCTGGGCTGCGACGCGATCAGTTCGACGCCCTGGTAGCTGAGGGAAAGATACGGCATGTGGGTCTACCAGAATCGGCAGCCATGATCGCCCATGTCCTGGGCCTTGAGCCTACCGACATCACTGAGACCATTGATGCCGTGATAGCGGATCAGGATATAACTACCCCATTCCTGACTGTCAAGAAGGGGGATGTGGCAGGGGTCGAGCAGGTAGCTGGGGTCATGGTGGGAGGTGAGGAGAAGATCACCCTGGAATTGCGCATGTACATAGGGGCGAAGGCTGCGGCTGATACGATCTATATCCAGGGCGAGCCCGAGATCCACATGATTATCCCCGGAGGCATCCATGGAGACGTAGCCACAGCCGCCATCGTAGTGAACGCCATTCCCGCTGTTTTGAGCGCGAAGCCCGGTCTGATCACCATGATAGACGTGCCGATCTCCTACTGGGTCCCGTGAGACACCGGCGAGTCAACTCCGGCGTGGGGATCGAGCGAGCGGAGATCAACTATCGAGGAGGTACGATGAAGAAGCGCCTTGGTCGTACAAGCCCCATATTCTGGGGCGTTGTATTATTCCTCGCGGCTCTATTAGTGGTAGTATTTATATTGAGCCGCTGGACCCAGTTCTCATGTAAAGACTTCCTGGCAAACTTTCTCGCGGGTCTCGCCGTTGCCGCCCTTGCGTTCTTATTTGTTGAGCTTTTGTTCGGATTTACCAAGCGGAGGGAGCAAGAGACCCGAGCCACAGAACTAGCTCGGGCATTCCTAGATCTTGAGATAGTACAGAACCGGAATCTCATCGCGAGCAGCTTAACCACTTGGCGTGAGGGACAGTGCAAGGGCATCGAGCTAAAGCAAGACGGGTGGATCGACCTAATGAAGTCTGCGGTATTTCCAATGCTATCTCAGCACGTGATAGCAAGACTTTCCCACACGTATATTGCCCTTTTAGAGTTGCGTCATAGGCTGTCCCTGTGGCAGGAAGGGCAAATACGACAACAAGATGTTATTCGGTGGGCCGAGAAGACCCTAAACTCGCTAGATACTGCACTCAAGACCTTGCACGAGTAACGCAGAGCAGGCTTCCATACCCACCCTATCCTTTAGCCGGCCCGGCTGAAGCTTCTATCTGTGCCGTCAGGAGTTACCTCCTGACGGTTCCCCGCTTTTGCCAACCCATTCCGTTTATCCCTTCCCCATCCGTTGACCCTTCCCCTTTCCCGCCCTTCGCTTGCCTTCGCGTCATTCGCGATCCCCCTTGACACCCCCGCCCAGCGTGCTACCCTCTAGTTGAGATGGACGCCTTTGTTGGGCGGCCAGTTTGACACGGCGGAACCCCCGGGAGGCGAGACATGAGGATAGGAGTTCTCGAGCTACTGAGCCCGAGAGTGAGCAGACGCTGGAGTCATAGGGCATATGGGTATCTGGTCATCAAGCAATTAGCTAGCATCATGCCTCAGGCTGTAAGTGTGTGGTGCCGTAACTTTGGCCATGAGGTGTTCTATGCTACCTATTTCGGCCAGAGGGACCCTAAGCAACTCTTGCCCAACGATCTGGACCTGATATTTATCTCAGCCCATACACAGGCGAGCGCACTGGCGTACGCCCTTGCGAAGCTCTACCGGCAGGAAAAGACGCTGACGGTCATAGGCGGGCCTCACGCCAAGCAATTCCCTGATGACTGCCTGCGTTTCTTTGACGTCGTGGTGCGCGATTGCGACAAAAGCTTGATCGCTGACATCCTGAGCGCAGTCCCTGTGGGACAGATCATCACCAGTGGCCGTACCCTCCAAGATATCCCGAGCGTGCAACAGCGGATGCCGGAAATCCGGGCATCTACCTTTTGGCAAGGTAAGCCCTACCTCACTACTTCCATTTCACTGCTGACGGGTATGGGTTGTCCGTACAGTTGTGACTTCTGTGTCGACTGGAACAATCCCTACGTCCTTCTTCCCCTGGAGCGGCTGGAAGCAGATCTGCGCTTCACCCTGGAGAGCTTTCCGGGAGTGTTCGTTGTCTTCCACGACCCCAACTTTGCCGTGAAGTTTGATCAAGTGTTGGCTGTACTGGAGAGGGTATCCCACGATGGGCGCAAACGGTACATAGTGGAGAGCTCCCTCTCCATCCTGCGACGGTCTAGACTGGAGCGACTCCGAGATGTTGGTTGTTTCTACATCCTTCCAGGGATTGAATCGTGGACGGCCTATTCGAACAAGGCGGGCACGGGGTCAGCGGTGAGTGGGCGAGAGAAGCTGGACCAAGTAGTGGAGCATTTCAAGCTCATTCGCGAGTACATACCCGGGATGCAGGCCAATTTCATCTTTGGGCTGGATGTGGATGAAGGCGATGAGCCTGTAGAGTTGACAAAAGAGTTCATGACTCGAGCTCCATTCGCTTGGCCCCTCGTCAGTGTCCCAATTCCTTTCGGGGGGACTCCTCTATATGACCGGTATTTGGCCGAAGGTCGCATCTTGACCTCCATGCCGTTCGCCTTCTACTACGGGCCTTACCTTGTGACCACGCTGAAGAACTATAGCCCCATGACCTACTATGAGAAATGCATCGAGATGTTTTCGCACTTGACATCTAGGAACATGCTGGTCAAGAGGCTACAGGCCACCTCCGGGAGAATCCGCTTGGTGCACCTGGCACGAACCCTCGGCATGCGGCAAATGCTGGGGACATTGCGACGTTTCGTGGAGTTGATGAAGACTGATCGGCAGTTCAGGGCTTTTCATGAGCGAGAATCACAAACTCTGCCAGAGTTCTATCACCGTCAGTACGAGCTTTTGCTTGGCCCCTATGCTGCTCTCTTATCCCCTGAGGATCGTCAGCCAGTACACCATAGTATGCAGCGTGCTTCTCCGCACGCAACGCACCGAGAGGACCACGAATAAGGTGCGGAACTCGATGTGTTATCCCGGCCCTTGCCCCGCCAGCCGCGCAGGTGATGCGCAGGCCATTAGTGCCACCCGGCTGTCCTTACAGGATCCCTGTGGGAAAGCCTCCATTCCCTATCTTTCGTTCCCCCTTTCGCGCCCTTCGCGTCCCTTCACCTCATTCGTGATTCCCCTTCACATCCTAGAACATGGGACTATTCATCACCTCTTTGCGCCACTGTTATCACACCCCAAATTCCCGCCCAAAACCCCGTTTTGATGGCCTTAGCCATCCGGTTTGCCCACCATTATTCCCCCTAACCTCATCCAGACCCCGATTTTGGCCTGTTTTTGAATATGAGATTATGTTGACCAGCCGTTTTAAGGGCTTAAAATGGCCCTACCCTTATCTTGATATAGGCACGAGAGAAATGGGCGCTTGAAACGCGCTTAAAACGGTGGGATCGTGTGGCCAGTTGGTTTGTTGTGGCGTTCGAGGGACGATGGAGGGGCTACTGGCTTTCGATCGAGAGGGTTTCGACCGCACCCTGAATCTGGGGCCGTGCGGTCTTCTTGGCATCGTTCACTATGCGAGTATAATAGAGAAGGCGGCAGGCTCTCACGTTGCACCCCAATGCGCGTAGAGAATCCTTGCCGCCGGGGGCTGGGCTCAGGCTCAGCCCCGCTCTTATTATCCCATAGAAAAACGGCCCAATCAAGGCCGTTTTGAGGCAGTTATCTATGCCCCCGACTGGACTCGAACCAGCACGCCCTTGCGGGCACAGGCCCTCAACCTGCTGTGTATTCCAATTCCACCACGGGGGCACATTATGATTATACACCCCTCGTCTCGATTTTGTCAACAGTGCTCATCAGCCAACTTCGCCCCTGGGGGGTGAGGGGCCACTCGTTATCGAGATCAAGGGCGACAAGGAGAAGATGAAGGAGATGTTCTCTGGTCTCCGGTGGCGCAAATTCCGCAGCCGCCGCTTTCATCCTTTCGGCTTCGGCTTTGGTCGGGGCTTCTGGGGTGAGATGGCCCCCTGGTGTTGCTGGTGCGAGGAAGAGAAAGAAGGCTCAGAGTAGCGCTGAGGCAGCAATCTAGAAAAGGGGAGCAGTGAAAGACCGCTCCCCTTCATTCTCCCTAGCCAGTGAGGCCCCCGGGGGCCTATGGCAGGGCCAACAGATCGAGGTTGTCGAAGGCGCAATGCGTGCCCGACTCCTCAAAGGGCCCGCACCCGAAGCCGATATAGCCAGACTCATACTCGCCCACGAAACTGGTGAGCGCCAACTGGCCGTTGACGTAGGCGGTGAGGTTGCCGTTTTCCACGATGAGCCGGATATGGTTAGTGGCGTTGCCCTGGATGATAGCCTCAGAGGGGGTGAACTCCTGGATGAACTCGAACGCCCCTTCCACGTATCGTCCCAAAGACACATAGCCATCGCCGGAGATAGCGAACTCATAGAGGTTGTCCAGATCCTGCACCCCGAAGACGACGGCGATCTCGTTGTTATCGGTACCCTCCACCTGGGTGGCATCCGCATCCAGATCGAAGTTGGCGAAGGGCCCAACCCCGCTGGTGCCGAAAAGGAAATTATCGCCCCCTTCCTCGTAGATGGAGACGATGTGATAGGCTCCCTCTGCGACGGTGATCGTGTTGCCAGCCTCATCCTCCACTTCGCCCCAGCTGTTTCTGTTGTCATCGAAGGTGTCTATGAGGCGCTCCGCGGTGGGCGAGGGAGGAGCGGCCGCGGGGAACAACTCCAGGCTGAAGAGCATCTCGTTGATGATTTCCAACTCAGCGTCGTAATCTTGCTCCAGGGCCCCGATCTCCACTAGGTAAGTAATGCCTTCAGAGGTGGCCACGATCGTCGAGCCATCCATGAGGCTACCATCCTCGTCCACGTACTCGTAATCTACCGTCAGGCCCTCCATACCACCCAGGGGGAAGGCGTAGACCTCACTGTAGATGAAATCAGGGTCTAGATCCGCGTAGTAGTCCAGGACGTAATCGATCGCCGATTGGTTCGCCTCCTCTGCGGTGAGCTCTTCCAGGGTCAGGGCGACGATGGTAAAGAAGCTCTTGCCCCGGGAGAAGGTGGCCCCGGTGTCATCCTCAGAGATCTCCCAGTCACCAGGGGCGGCTAGGGAGAAGTAGAGGTCCTGGCGGGTGTAGGTGACCCACTCAGGGGCTAGAGAGAATTTGGCGCTCAAAGGTTCGCCCCAGATCTCGCCTTCCAGGGCTGCCGTGCCCCGTATTACCTGCACCGGGATGGCCTGGCCCTCGGGATTCGACCTGAGAACGTCGCACACATCGGCCATGGTGTAGACGTTGATCCCCTTCATCGTCACCAGTACATCGCCCGTCTCCATACCCACCTCAGCCGCCGGGCTGCCGTCGGACACGGCGTAGACGAAGAGTCCCGCCTCAACCGCTAGATCGAAGTAGTCTGCCACCTCGGGATCGTTGATAAAGGCGTTGGCCCCAATCCAGTAGAGATTCTCCCCCGATGCCAGCCTCTCGATGATGGGTCTGGCGTAACTGGAAGCGATAGCGAAGTTGAGGCCCCTGACCGGCCTCCCTGTGCGGGTGTAATCCATCGCCAGGGTGTTGATCCCTATCACCTCGCCTCGCATGTTGACCAGGGGCCCGCCGCTGTTTCCGGGGTTTATGGCCGTATCGGTCTGGATCAGGTCTTGTAGTTCGGCGAATTCATCCCACTGAGCGTGCAGTTTGCTCACCACCCCTCGGTTGATGGTCAGGTCGGCACCCAACTCAGAAGCCAGGGGGTAGCCAAGGGCTATCACATCCTCGCCTAGCGTCATCTCGTCGCTCTCGCCTAGTGGGGCGGTGACATATCCCTCTCCGGAGACATCTATCACCGCCAGATCCTCACAGGTACTGAGGCCAACCAGCCGAGCGGACAACCAACGGTCGATGCCTTGGACGTAGGCCTTTACGATCGCTGCCCCTTCCACAACGTGGGCGTTGGTCACCGTCAGACCGGTCTCATCGTATATGATCCCGGTCCCCGTGGCGGCACCATCTGGGAACTCGGCGTAGATCAGCACCGTAGATGGCGTGAGGGCCTCTACGATACCCGCCACGGTGATGGGAGTGGGTGTCGGTTCCGGAGTCGGGGAGGGAGGTAAAGGCGTGGCGGTGGGAGACGGGGTGGCCGTTCCCCCTCCACACCCCGCGACAGCCATGGCCACCAGGATGGGTACCAAGAAAAGCACTCTCTTCATCTCTTCCTCCTCCGCTACGCATCTTAAAACATCAAAATTATACCATACTTTCAAAAGATCTGTAGTGGGTATTTGGTACTAGGGTATTCTCATCTATCTGCAAGCCGAAAAGGGCTGTAACCAGAAATTGTAGAGGAATTTTTCTAGTTGTTAAATCTGATTGCCGGCTGATCTGGAGCGTGATATAAGCGTGATATACATGGTTTCAATATGGGGGGGCAACTGAGGATAGTAACTGATAGTACCTGCGATCTCCCTCCGGAGTTGGCGGAGAGATATGGGATCATAGTGGTCCCGGCGCTCATCCACTTCGGCGACGAGACCTACCTGGATGGGGTGGAGATCACCCACCAGGAGATGTACCGTCGCATGTTGGAGGATGATGAGGTCCCCAAGAGTTCCCAGCCCTCCTCTGGCCAGTTCCTAGAGGTCTACGAGGAGTTGGCAGCCCAGCGTATCTCCATCCACGTCACCGGCTCCCAATCCAATCCCTACCAGTCGACCAGGATCAGCGTACCCCAGGTGGTGGGATCGCCCCACTGGCGTAGGGGAGCGGTAGAGACCAGACTCTCCTGGACAACGGTGCCAGGGGAATCATTGTCGGCTAGGCTGAGGCAGAAACCATAAGGTGTCTCGACACGAGGGGAGAGGTTCAACGCCCACCAGGGCAACGCTGTCTCCAGCACGTACCCGCTGGCTGTCGGCCGGGCTGCCAAGGCGACGTCAAGGGACCCTTCCAGCGAGGGCGGTTGCCAGATGTAGGCCTCGTACTCTCCGGACGACAGATCCCGGACCGTCAGCCCCACCTGTCCGTCGTCGTCACTTAGTTTCGTCTCCTTGAAATCCTCCAACAGATTGGCGTCGAGTTGGAGCTCTATGTCGTCCCCTTGGTAGAGCGTCTTGCCACTAGATGCCTGGACGTGCTGGTCATCGAAAACCTCAATACCCAGGTAGAGATGGTCTTCGTCCCAGGCGATGTAGAAAGTGGCGCTCAAATCGGTGGGTCCATACCAGTTTTCCGGTTTGGTGACGACGTAGTCGACGGCATAGAGAGTCTCGGTCCACTCGTCCAGGTAGCCATCCAGAGTCGGCGGCTGGTCGGTGTAATAGGCAAAGATCGGTGTGCCGTTGTTCGAACGCCATTGTACCCGGGCCAGTAAGGCCTGCTGTGCATCTGAGAGGGTGGGGGTGGGGATCGGTGGGATCGGAGTGCTGGTCGGGGTGCCTGGAGGAGGAGTGGGGCTTGCCTCTACGCCAGGTGGAGGGGTGGAACCCCACACCTCCAGGTTATCGAAGTGTATCCTCACACCTCCCTCATCGTATGTGCCTGCGACGAGGCTGATATCCCCTTCAGCAAATGAAGCGTCCGTCACGTCAACCAAATGCTCGCCGTTCACCCAGAAACTGAAGTTGGGACCTTGGCCTATGAGCGTAAGATGATTGGTGCCTTGGCCTGGGCTGATGTGAGGAGAGGTCTTCCAATTGACCAGAGTTTCCCACTCACCATTGACCATTTTCCACACTCCATAGTAGCCGTCGCTCGCAATTACGAACATATAGAAGTTATCATTATCACGGCGGCGGACTACCACTCCCAACTCGTTAAGATCTGGACCTGCTACCTTTCGAGCATCCACCTCCAACCTGAAATCGGTGAAGGTGCGGCCGGCGTAGCCCCAGGAGACCCAATTGGGCTTCTTGACCAGGATATAGTATTCGCCGCCGGAGTAGCCCTTTTCGACATCCTCATCGGAGGAGACCGTCCAGCCACTGGAGGGATCGCTGAAATCATCGGAGTAGAGAAGAACCATTTCCGGGGTAGGGCCTACCTCAATGCCTGTAACGGTGAAAGTGCCACTTTGCGCCAGTTGGCCTTCCAGATAGAGCTGCACCTCGTAGTTGCCAGGTGTGTATCCCCCCTGCGGACCCCACCGCCACCACCAGTTACCCTCTTCGCCCCCGTCCCAAGTCTCAGTACCCTCCCGGAGAATCTGTCCGTCGCGTAGCCAAACCATGCGCTCCGCCATGCCATCTTGCATGCCGCTATAGCTAAAGCAGGTATAGATTTGAGGGGTACCGGATGGGAAGCTAGTTGCCGGGTTGATGCAATTGTTGTTCTCATCCGCTGCTTCTGCGAAAGCGAGGGGACCGATGGTAGGGCCCAGCTCACTGGTCACACTCAACTTCTCTCCCCAAATCTCGCCTTCCAGGACCTTGGTACCCCGCATCACTTGTACGGCGACGGGGTTGCCCTCGGGGTTGGTTCTGAGAATGTCGCAGACATCGGCCATGGTGTAGACGTTGATCCCCTTCATCGTTATCAGCACGTCGCCGGGCCCGATGCCTGCCTCATCCGCTGGGCTGTTATCGGACACGCCGTATACGAAGAGACCATCATCCACCGGCAGATCGAAGTACCAGGCCACGTCTGCGTTGTTAGTTATGGCGTTGGCCCCGATCCAGAGCACGTTTTCCCCCGATGCCAGCCTCTCGATGATAGGCTTGACGTGACTGGAAGCGATAGCGAAGTTGAGGCCCCTGACCGGCCTGCCGGAGCGGGTGTAATCCATTGCCAAGGTGTTGATCCCTATCACCTCGCCTCGCATATTGACCAAAGGGCCGCCGCTGTTTCCGGGGTTTATGGCCGTATCGGTCTGGATCAGGTCTTGTAGTTCGGCGAATTCATCCCACTGAGCGTGCAGTTTGCTCACCACCCCTCGGTTGATGGTCAGGTCGGCACCCAGCTCAGAAGCCAGGGGATAGCCCATGGCGATCACCTCTTCCCCTAGCGTCAACTCGTCGCTATCGCCTAGTGGGGCGGTGACATATCCCTCTCCCGAGACATCTATCACCGCCAGATCCTCACAGGTACTGAGGCCAACCAGCCGAGCGGACAACCAACGGTCGATGCCTTGTACGTAGGCCTTTACGATCGCCGCCCCTTCCACAACGTGGGCGTTGGTCACCGTCAAACCGCTCTCATCGTATATGATCCCCGTCCCCGTGGCGGCACCATCTGGGAATTCGGCGTAGATCAGCACGGTAGATGGCGTGAGGGCCTCTACGATACCCGCCACGGTGATGGGAGTGGGTGTCGGTTCCGGAGTCGGGGAGGGAGGTAGCGGCGTGGCGGTGGGAGACGGGGTAGCGGTTGCTCCTCCACACCCCGCGACACCTATGGCCACCAGGATGGCTACCAAGAAAAGCACTCTCTTCATCGTCTTCCCCTTCTTATGTATCTTAAGACCCCCAAATCATATCATACTTTGAGAATCCTCATGGCGGGTATTTGGTACTAGGCTATTCTCGCCTCCCTGTAGCCGAAAAGGACTATATTTGACTTCATAGAGGAACTTTCTCCAGTCGTCAAATCTGATTGCCGCCTGCTCTGGAGCGTGATATAATGGTTTCAACGTGGAACTGAGAATGGTGACCGATAGTGTCAGCGACCTGTCACAAGAGCTGGTAGATAGATACCGGATAGTGGTGGTGCCGGCCCTCGTCCGCTTCGGCGACGAGACCTACCTGGATGGGGTGGAGATCACCCACCAGGAGATGTACCGTCGCATGTTGGAGGATGATGAGGTCCCCAAGAGTTCCCAGCCCTCCCCTGGCCAGTTCCTGGAGGCCTACAAAGAAGTGGCGGCCCAAGGGGCCTCCATCCTCTCCATCCACGTCACTGCCAGGACCAGTGGCGTCTGGCAGTCGGCCTCCCTGGCCCGTTCTATGCTTCCCGAAGCCGATATCGAGGTCATCGATTCGGCTTCCGTCTCCATGGGGACCGGCTTCATCATCCTGGAAGCGGCCCGGGCCATCGAGGACGGCGGAAGCAAGGGCGAGGTTCTAGCCCTCATCGAGGATATCAAATCCCGCATGAATGTCTATGCCACCGTGGGCACCCTCAAATATCTGCGCTTGAGCGGCCGAGTGGGTCACATGCAGGAGATCTTCGGCTCCTTCCTAGATATCAAGCCCATCATCACTGTTGAAGACGGAGTGGTAAAGGCGATCGCTAAGGTGCGCACTCGCAAGAGAGCCCTGGATCGCGTCATAGAATTGACAAAGCAAGCGGTGGGTACGGAGAGCCTTATCAACCTCGCTGTAATGCATACCGCAGTGGAAGAGGAGGCCTTGGAGTTCAAGGAGAGAGTGAGGAAGAATTTCAACTGCCAAGAACTCTTGTTCGGCGAAGCAGGAATAGCCCTGGGCGTCAATGCTGGGCCGGGAGTATTGGGGATAGTGGCCTATAGGGTCGATCTGTAGAGAGGTCTTATGAGTAAGAAAGAGGCGATCGGACGGAGGCTCTCCTCTGGAGCGGGAGCGGCTACTCGGCCTCTTAGAAGGGTTGAGCGTTGAGGAGATGACACAACGGCCAAAGGATGGGGGCTGGTCGATCAAGGATATATTGGTCCATATCGCCTCTGCAGAGAAGGCCCATCTGGCCTTCATCAAGCGCATGTGCGAAGAGGACAACCCTCAGATGATGCCCCCAGGGGTGGAGTTCGACTTGGATCGCTGGAACGCCAGCCAAGTGAGCAAGAGAGGAAAACTCACGCTTAAAGAGGTCTGGGCCGAATTGGAGGAGGCTCGGCGCAGGACTATCGCCTTATCGAATCATCTCACAGAGGAGCAACTATCCCGCCAAGGAGTACACGCCATCTGGGGCAAAATAACCGTAGCCCAGCAACTGAGGATCGTCCACATTCATGACCAGATGCACCGTAGGGATATGATGAGACTGAAGGGCGCGGGGGGGTGAAAGTGTGAGGATCGTGCTCGACGCTATGGGGGGGGATTACGCTCCCCAGGTGACCGTGGAGGGGGGTGTATTGGCAGCCCAGGAACTGGGGCTGGAGGTGGTTCTGGTAGGGCGGGAGGCGGCCATTCGCCGAGAACTCGCGAAATACGAGACCCGCGAGCCGAGCCTTTCCGTGGTTCATGCCAGCGAGGTGATCGAGATGGAAGATAAGCCGGCTACCGCCGTCAAGGCCAAGAAGGACTCCTCCATGATAGTGGGGATCGATCTAGTCAAGAAGGGAGAGGCCCAAGCCTTCGTCTCGGCTGGGAATTCGGGAGGGGTGATGGTGGCGGCCCTTTTCCGTTTGGGGAGGATAAAGGGGATCCAACGACCAGCCTTGTGCGCCATAGTTGTGAGTCGGGAGGGCCCTCTCTGCATACTGGACGTGGGGGCCAATACCGATTGCAGGGCCCTCTATCTTCTGCAATTCGCCATCATGGGAAGCGTCTATATGGAGAGGGTTTTAGGGATAGAAAAGCCGCGGGTGGGCATCGTCTCTACCGGCGAGGAGGAGGGAAAGGGCAGCCAATTGGTCCTGGAGGCCTACGAACTCCTCAAGAGGAGCGGGCTCAACTTCATAGGCAACGTCGAGGGGAAGGATCTATTCTCCGGCTTGGCCGATGTAGTAGTCACCGATGGCTTCACGGGCAACGTAATGATCAAATTGGCGGAGGGGATGGCTGTTTTCTTTTCTGGGGTAATAGAGGAGGAGATCAAAAGAAGCCCTCTTACCGCTCTGGGCGGGCTTTTGGCCAAGCCAGCCTTCAGACAAGTGAGGAGCCGTCTCGACTACAGCGAATATGGTGGCGCGCCTCTCTTAGGGGTGGAGGGGGTAGTTATCGTGGCTCACGGCCGCTCGAACCCCAAGGCGATCAAGAACGCCCTGCGCATGGCTAAGCAGTCGATTGAGGGAGGGATGATAGAGGCGATTAGAGAGGAGTTCGAGCGAAGGGTGGAAGGGGAAAGGGGGCGATGAGATGTCAAGGGAGGAGTCAAGAACCCCTTCTCGGTTCAGGGCTGCCCAACGGAAGGGGTCGGCTGGCACAGAGCGAGCATCGGTGGAAGAGGCGCTCCTCAGCCAGGAACTGGAGGAGTTGGTAGCCGAGATCTTAGAGGGGGTGGAGACGTTGCCCCAGCCGGAGAGGGTCGAAAGGTATAGAAAGAGGGCCCGGGTGGTCATCACCGGGATGGGGGCTCTCACCCCCTTGGGCTTAACGGCGGAGGAGACCTGGCAGGGGCTGGTGGCTGGCCGCTCCGGGATCGGCTATCTTACTCGCGTAGATACCACTGACTTCCCCACCAAGATCGGTGGTGAGGTGAGGGGGTTCGACCCCAAAGGTTACATGAATTTCAAGGAAGCGCGGCGGATGGAACTCTTCAGCCAGTTCGCTGTGGCGGCTACGGGCATGGCTCTGGAGGACGCGGGACTGGTCATCGATGAGACAAATGCCCCTCAAGTAGGGGTGTTGATGGGGACGGCGGTAGGGGGGTTAGGTGCCACCGAAAAGGCCTGTCTGCGCTATTTCGTGGAGAAAAAGCGGGTCTCGCCTTTCTATATCGTTTCCATGATCCCCAACATCCCCGCCTTCCATATCGCTCGCCTCTATGGGCTCGAGGGCTACAACTCCACCATCACCACCGCCTGTGCCGCAGGGACCCAGGCTGTGGGCGAGGCGGCGGAGGTGATCCGCCGGGGGGCGGCCCAGGTGATGATCGCCGGAGGGACCGAGAGTTCAGATAGCCTCCTGGGCTTGGCTGGCTTCGTCTCCATGAGGGTTCTCTCCACCCGCAACGATGATCCCCCAGGCGCTTCCAGGCCCTTCGATAAGGATCGGGATGGCCTTGTGGGCTCCGAGGGCTGTGGTATTCTAATCCTGGAGAACCTAAGACATGCCCTGAGGCGAGGGACGCGCATCTACGCCGAGGTATTGGGATATAGCACCACCTCGGATGCCTATCATATGGCCCAACCGGACCCCGAGGCGAAGGGGGCCTCTCGGGCCATGCGTTGGGCCATCGCCGATGCTGGGTTGAGACCCGAGGATATCGACTACATAAATGCCCATGGCACCTCCACGGTCTTAGGTGACATCATGGAGACTCTAGCCATCAAGAAGGCCTTGGGCGAACACGCTTATCGTGTGCGCATCAGTGCCACCAAGTCGATGATAGGCCACCTCTTCGGCGGGGCAGGGGCTGTGGAAGCGATCGCCACCGCTCTTACTATCTACCATGGGGTGATCCATCCCACCATCAACTATCATACTCCTGATCCCCAATGCGATCTCGATTGCGTCCCCAACGTGGCGCGACGGGCGGGAGTGAGGATCGCTCTCTCCAACTCCTTCGGGCTGGGTGGCCAGGACGCTTGCCTGGTCTTGGGTCGGTATGAGGGGTAAAGGTGCAAGTTAGGACCGATGAGGAACTGATCGTTAGAAAGTCGATAGTGGCCAAAGTGGGGAGCGGGGTGGGGCTGGTTCTCGTCTTCATCGGCGTTTTGCTCCTTTGGATGCCCTGGGGGTACCCCTGGTCCTATCTGGTGGTTCTTTTGGGTTTCGTCATCGGGAGCGTTGGGAATCGGCAGATGAACCGGTGGGTAAATGAACCCCGGGCGGATCAGGTTCTCTCCCGGGCCCTGCGGGGTTTCGATGATAAGCACTATCTCTATAACTACATCCTACCCGCTGATCACGTTCTTTTGGCCCCTTACGGGCTCTTCGTCATCAAAGCCAAGGGCACGGAGGGCCGGATTCGCTGCCTTAAAGATAGATGGCAAAGGGATTTTAGTCTCCTCCGTCTCCTGCGGGGTTTTGCCCCCGAGCCTCTAGGTAACCCTACGAAAGAGACGCGGCGAGAGATGGAGAGGTTGACCGACTACATCGCTCAGCGCCTGGGAAAAGAGGTTGAAGTAAAGGGGATGATCGTCTTCACCCATCCCCAGTTGCAGTTGGAGGTGGGGGGAGCGACTATTCCCACCCTATGGCTTAAAGGCCTTAAATCCCATTTGCGTAAGGCGGCCCGTGGAGAGGAGATGGCGGAGGAGATACGAAAGGAGTTGGTGAGGATCTTCGATGAAGCGGCAAGTTAATGCCCGCATGTGTTTCGTCTGCGGCTTGGAGAACCCCATAGGCCTAAGGCTCGTCTTCGAGGAGGATGAAAAGCGGGTCTGGGCGGAGTTCACCCCCTGCCAGGAGCACCAGGGGTGGCCGGGTGTCCTTCATGGGGGCTTGGTCTGCGCCCTTCTGGATGAGGTGATGATTCGCGCCTTCCTCTTCGACCAGGAGGAGCGTTGGATGGTGACCGCCAAGATGGAGGTGCGGTATTTCAAGTCTGTTCCTTTGGAGCAGCCCTTGACCCTAGTGGGTGGGGTCACGAAGAGGGGAAGCCGCATGATAGAAGCCTGGGGAGAGATACGTCTATCCGATGGCTCCGTGGCCGCTAAGAGCAAGGGAGTCTATCTCAAAGCGCCCCCGGAGATGGTGGAAGAGTTGAAGGAGGAGGTGAAATATTGGCGGGTAGTGCCATCATAGTATGTAATAGCGTATAGGTACGCCGTCAGTGGCGAAATGATCTACTAAGCCCCATTGACAAGGGGGTTCTTCAATGGTAGTATACGATTCAAGTCGATAGGGGCGTGCTGATGGCTGGCACCCCAGGGCGATGAGAGCCTGACAATGCCGTGGTTCTCGTTTTCTTTGGCAGGAACGAAGAGTCATGGGAGTCAATCTGAGTAACACCAAAAGCAAAAAAGAGAGAGGTAAGAAGTGAAAGGCAAACTACTCACTTTGGGATTCGTGCTCTTACTGGTACCCCTGTTGGCCGGTTGCGCGCTCACCGGCTCGGGCAACGTAGTGACCCAGGAGTTTGCTCTGCGCGGCTTCGACAAGGTTGACGTCAGCCATGGCTTCAAGGTCGACATCAGCCAAGGCGACACCTTCAGCGTGGTCATCCGCATTGACGACAACCTCGTCCAGTACCTTGAGGTGGTCAAGCGAGACAGCACGCTGAAGATCGGCCCGAAGCCGTTCCCCCCTTACAGTCTCAGGAATGCCACGCTGGAGGCCAAGGTTACTATGCCTGAACTGACCGGACTGGATCTGAGCGGCGGCAGCCACTGTACCATCACCGGCTTCAAGTCCACGAAGGCTCTTGACGTGGACTTGTCTGGGGGCAGTCATTTGCAGGGCGACATTGAAGCAGGCAATGCTAGCTTTGACGTTTCCGGGGGCAGCGATGTGACTTTGACCGGTTCTGCACAGGACGTGACCATCGATGCCTCGGGGGGCAGCGACGTGGACCTGGCTGACTTCCCCGTGGCTGACGCCAACGTCGAGGCGAGCAGCGGCAGCGAGGCAACCGTGAAGCCCAGCGGCAGACTAGATGCGAACGCCAGGAGCGGTTCCCGCGTCTACTATCTCGGCAGCCCCACGCTCGGGAAAGTAGAAATGTCCGCCGATTCCTCCGTAGAACGCAAATAACAACGCCCGATGCAGGTGTGAGTGAGTCGTTGTCCCTAGGGCTGCCGACGGGCAGCGGGGCTGTCTTCGTTTGTGCGGGTGATCTCCACTTCTGCCGTTATACCAGCATGTCAGGGCCCGTGAGCTCTGAGGCATTTTTTCGATGAAAGCCCCTCGCCCAGTGGTCACCCCTGCAGGCAGATACGAACAGAAAACGACTACTCTGAAAAGCGAATCTTCTCATGGGAAGGAGGTGAAAAGCGATGCAATTTAGCAAAGGAGCCGCTGGTGTGCTGATATTTGCCATTGGGCTCATCGGGGGACTCGTCGGCTTCATGACCAATGCCTACTCCGCGACGGTGGGAGTGATCATCATGCTTGCCGTCTGGTTCATTGGCGGGGCACTGGTCGCGTTCATAAAGTCCGACTAAGAAGGATAACCCGAACGGAAAGAGGCGAAGGAGCAATCAGAACCTTCTGTCTGCACGAAGAGATGGTGCACCACAAAGGCCGACACGAGTAGAGGCGGCTGTTGACCTGAGTGCGAGGGCAACCACTGGCCCGACGTAACGTCGGGCCAGTGGCGCTTCACACGTCTACTATCCGGGTAGCCCCACGCTCGGGAAAGTAGAAATGTCTGCCGATTCCTCCGTAGAACGCAAGTAGCAACTCTTTCTGAGTGAGGATGGAAGAGGGCTTGCCCACTATTGACCCCCCCTTTCTTGGGTGGTAGAATGAGTTTACCGCCCAAGACGTCAGTTGGCGCTTGGATGGAAACGTGTTGGGTGGCTCGATACTCTATTCGCCACTCAACACGTTGGCCCAAATCGCTGAACATAAACTTGACCGTGAAAGGAGAGTAAGAAAATGGAGAAGCACGTCACCGCTGTTGGAGTACTCCGCATCGGGTTTGGCGCGTTGGGGATTCTGGCTGCGATAATCGTCTTTACGGTTCTGGTTGGGGTCGGGGTTCTTTCGGGAGATCAGCAAGCACGACCCATCCTCACAGCCATCGGCTCTGGGGTAGCCGTTTTCCTAGTTGTAGTCTCGGTGCCTGGAATCATCGGCGGCATTGGGCTACTAAAACGATGGCCCTGGGCAAGGTACCTGGTTCTGATAGTTTCCGTCTTGGACCTACTCAACATCCCGATCGGAACTGCTGTGGGGGCCTACTCCATCTGGGTTCTGATGCAGGACGAGACGGCGCAGTTGTTTGCCGCCGGGTCCAGTCAGTAGGCCGGGTTTCCCTGTCCTGACGATGCCAGGGCAGGCTGACGGCCAAGGTTGGTAGCGTCAGATGGTACCATCTGACGCTACCCGTAATAATCCTGGAGACGAACAACGGCTTGGAGATCGAACTAGTTAATTGAAGAGGTTCGCGTGATGAGATATCGGCTCTTTGGGTTATTCTGTCTCGTGGTGTTCTTTACCTTGGGGCTTCTTGTGGCCTGTGGAGGGGCGGCCACACCAGCGCCTACTACCCCACCGCCTGCAGGCACGCCGGTGCCCACCACCCCTACACCGCCACCAGCGGAGACACCAGCAGCCCCACCCTCCATCGCCCACTCGTTGAAGGACCGAGCGAACTGTCTGGTTTGTCATGAGACAGGTGCCGCGGGCGCCCCTCAATACCCGGCTGATCATGTCGGTCGGGGTAACGAGACCTGTCAGGGGTGCCATGTTCCGCCGACCCTCATCCCCCACTCTCTGGGGGGACGGGCCGACTGCCTCGTGTGCCACGAAACGGGCGTAGGAGAGGCACCGCAGGTTCCAGCCGACCACGCTGGCCGCACCAATGACCTATGCCAGAATTGTCATGTGACGGAGTGATAGTCCAGCGAGGTAGCAACTGTTGATACCATGAAAAGGGGACGCCGAGGCGTCCCTTTCATATAGGTCCAATCTCATCGCCCGAGCGGTTTACTCCTAACTGAAGGGCACGGGGGTGAAGATGGTGAGGAGGAGGATGAGGGCCAAGATGCCAACCACCTTCCTTTTCCCGCCCACCCCGGTGATATCGTTCAAGGGTCTGGGGTGGCGGGGACCGCTTAGAAGGATGAAGAGGGCCCAGACGAGCCAGCCATGCCAGAGGAAGAGCCCCAGGCCCATAAGGAGGAGAAGAACCGGTTGGGCTACCCACTTGTAGGCTCCTCCTAGAAGAGCGTAGGCTACATGCCCCCCGTCCAACTGTCCCGCCGGCAGTAGGTTGACCCCGGTGATCATCAGCCCGATCCAACCAGCAAAGGCGATAGGATGGAGGAAGACATCGACCCCTCTACTGGGGAGGATCTGACCGTGAATTATATACTTAAGGGTCAGATACAACAGCGAGTTACCCTCGCTGATGTAGCCCGGCCCATGTATGATAGGCTTTACCTCGGAGAGGGAGAGGCCGAAGATCAAAACGGGGATGGCGATCGCCAGCCCAGCCAGTGGTCCGGCTAGCCCCACGTCGAAGAAGCCTTTTCGATCTTTGGCTACCGATTCCATCTTGATGAAGGCTCCGAAGGTCCCCAAGCCGATGGGGACGGGGATGAAATAAGGGAGGCTCACCCTAAGGCCATGTCTCCGGGCCACGAAATAATGGCTCAACTCATGGGTTCCCAAGATGAGGAGGAGAGCGGAGGCGAAGGGGATCCCGAACTTTAGAGTTGCAGGGTTCTGCAGGGCATCGAACCCCTCCCAGGCCGCTCCCACATAGAGGGTGGTGAGGATGGTGGCTAGGAAGAGCAGAAGGTTGATGATGGGCCGGGGCTTCCCTCTTTCCCGGGGAGCGGGGACGATGAGGACGCTATCCTGACCCCTCCGCCTCTGAAGGAAGGGGAGCAAACCCTTGGCTTTTAGCCTCTCGTAGAGGAGGGAGAAGGCGGTTTCCGCATCCCAAAGGAGCCGCCCAGAGAAGAGGACAGCCTGTCCCCCCTGCCTCAACGAAACGTCGCCTATTACGAGTACATCCTCCACCTGGGCCCTTAACTCCTCAACGAACCTTTCTTCTGAAAAGGTGGGTTTCCTTATCTGCACCTCGAGACCTCTCGTACCCCCTGTGTGGGGCGACAAACATAGATCGTCGGTTTCTTCGCCGTGGCTTTCTCATACTCCTTGGCCACCCGGGCTTGAAACTCTGGGACCGCCTCCCGGCTCACCAGGCTCACGGTGCAACCGCCGAAGCCAGCCCCGGTGAGGCGGGAGCCGTAGACCCCCGAGACCTTCCGAGCAGCCTCCACCAAGATATCCAGTTCAGGGCAACTTACCTCGAAATCGTGGCGCAGGCTATGGTGGGAGTCGTACATCAGCCGACCGAAAGCCTCTAGATTCCCTCCCAACGCTTCTGCCGCCTCCAAGGTTCGTTGGCTCTCACTCACTACGTGCCTAAAACGGCGATAGATGGTTGATGGCAGATCACCCCTGCGCTCCGCCAACTCTTTGGGGGAGACAGAACATAGTGAAGGGACTCCCAAAAGCCTTGCTCCCTCCCGACACTCCTGGCGACGAAGGTTGTACTGGGAATCAAGCAGTCCCCTTCGTCTCCCGGTATCGGCAACTACGATATCCACCTCTGGGGGGACGGGGATCAACTGGCGATCTAGGCTGCGACAATCGATGAGGAGAGCGTGACCTTTTTCGCCTAAAGCGGAGGTCATCTGATCCATGAGGCCGCACTGGACACCCACGAAACCGTTTTCCGCCCCTTGACAGAGGAGGGCCAACTGGAGGGGCTCGATCTCCAGGTTAGATAACAACTGAAAAGAGTAGGCGAGCGCCACCTCCAAGGCTGCCGAGGAGCCTAGCCCAGCCTTCATAGGCAGATCCCCCCAGATCACAGCCTCCATGCCCTGGAGTCGATGCCCGGCCCTTTCCATCTCCCAGGCCACACCCCGCCCGTAGTTGCTCCACTCCCTTTCTCCTCGCTCTATCTCGTCTAGCGAGAAGGCGTCTTCCTCTCCTAGATTGAGAGCCCGAAGAGAGACCTTTCTATCCTTTCGGGGTCCTGCGGCGACGAGGATATACCGATCGACAGCCACAGGGAGGACGTAGCCCTCGTTGTAATCTGTGTGCTCGCCGATGAGGTTCACCCTCCCCGGCGCCGCAACAACGATAGCCGGCGGCCGACCGTAGGAGTTCTCGAATTGAGTCCCTACCCGGCGATAAAGAGTCGTTTCCTTCCCCATCCCCTTCTCAGATTATAACCCTCCCCAGATCAAAGGACAAACAGACCCCTCTGTCGTTGCTCAGAGACCGCTAGATGAAGTAGGGAGACCGTTGAAAAAGGCGTGTTTGGCTAGGCCAACTGGGGAAAGAGCATCTCTTTAGAGAGTCTTTCTGCTCCCTCTATTTATCACCTAATACCGAGGTCGATGGAACTTTCTACTTCACCGAGTCGTAGTCTTGACAGGAGATATTGAGGTCGGTAGAATAGGTTCTAGAGATAATGTACCAAATCAGTAAAGCCAGAGCAAATATTTCGCCTTCTTTCCTTCTCCCCATTGGCCTCTTCCTGGCCAGCCTCGCGGTATACATCTATACTCTAGCCCCGGGGATGCTGCGAGGCGACTCCGGAGAATTCCAGTACGCCATGGTCACTCTGGAACCGCCTCATGCCCCCGGATATCCCCTATATACCCTTTTGGGGTGGCTATGGCTTCACCTTATACCTTTGGGAACTCTCGCCTATCGGGCCAATCTTCTCTCTGCCCTCTTTGGGGCTCTGACCGTGTCCGTTATTTGCCTTATCACCATGCGAACGACAAGGCGACCTCTCGCTTCCCTGGCCGGGGCCCTTTACCTGGCCTTTTCTTATGTCTTCTGGAGTCAGAGCGTGATAACCGAGGTCTATACCTTTAACGCCTTCTTCCTGGCGCTCCTTATCTATCTGCTGCTCCTTTGGGGGGAGAGAACTCAATTGGAAAGGGAGAACCATCGTCTCCTCTATGCTATTGCTCTAGTCTATGGGCTCAGTTTGGCTCACCACCGTCTGATGCTCCTAGTCTTTCCAGCCCTCCTTCTCTTTATCTGGCAGGTAAATAGGCAGATCCTTTTAAATAGAGGGCTCCTTGTGCGCTTGGGGGCCTTCCTGACCTTAGGATCCTCCATCTATCTCTATATCCCGCTGAGGGTCCTATTTCGGAGAGGGGCCCTCTCCAAGGCTCTTTTCGGCAAGGTCCTGGGAGGCGGGTTTCTCTCCTCCTTCCTTGGCCTGCGATCTGACCCCCTTCGCCTTATCTTCTGGCTCCCCCAGGAACAATTTGGCTACCTTGGGTTACTCCTGGGAGGGATAGGGGTATATGCGCTTCTTCGCCATAAGAGAACCCACCCCCTGGGGTTCTTCCTCCTTATTACCTATTGCACCACGCTTCTCTTCTCTCTATTCTATCGCGCCTGGGACATCCAGGTCTTCCTCACCCCTGCCTTTCTGACCCTCGCCTTATGGATCGGCCTTGGAGTGGCCTTTGTGGCCGCTTTTTTGCCCCGCTACCTTCGATTTGGACTGGAGGCCACAGTTGTCTTGAGCGCTCTTCTCCTGCTCTGGGGCAATTATCCTCGCCTGACCGCCTACACCGCCCGTGTAGATGGAGGGATAGAGGCCGAGGCTCGAGAGGTCCTGAACTATCCCCTGGAGGAGGGAGTCATCGTCAAGGCCGATTGGGTGATGGCCACTGCCCTTCAATACCTGCAAAGGGTGGAGGGGCTCAGGGCGGACATCCGAGTCTCTGGCATCGCTCTCAAAGACAAAAGAGACTACGAGAGGCTCCTGACCATTCTCGATTCTGACCAGCCAGTCTATTTTTCCCTCTTCGGAGAGTTGAATATCACTAGACTTCCTTTTGGCTACCTTCTTGAACCTATAGACGGCCGATTTCTAAGAGTAACCAAGGGTGAATCTTCCCCGGTCATGGTGGAGAAAAGGATCGAGGAGAGGGTTTCGCTTTGGGGCTACGAGGAGAGGGAGGATGGCTTCGCTATCTATTGGATGGTCGAAGGGGGATTAGAGAGAGACCACATTACCTATCTCCACGCTTTCGACCTCGACCAAGAAGCCCTATGGCAGGAGGACAAAGAAGCCACTGGGGAAGCGGTTTACATCTACTCCACTAGCCACTGGCAAGAAGGGGATATCGTTCAGGATATCTTCCCCTCGATACCTCCCGATACGGCATACCTGCGGGCCGGTCTATATCACCTTAAAGGAGAGGAGATCACCCCCTTGGGGCAGGCCACCGTCTTCATGGTTCGGGGAGCCGACCCCAAAGAGATCTCCCACCCCTTGGCAATCGAGTTGGGTGATGCCCTCCTCCTGGGCTACGATTTGGTTTTCGAGAGAGAAAGGTGCGAACTCCTTCTCTACTGGGGTGCGATGCAGCCTATGGATGGTGACTATAACGTCTTCATTCACCTCCTCGATGAAGGGGGCGACATCCTTGCTCAAGGAGATAGCCAGCCCTTAGGGGGCCTATATCCTACCTCTCTTTGGAGGCCAGGAGACGTGGCGCCGGATAGGCATAGCCTGCCCTCACCCCCTGGCCTGGCCGAGATCCGGGTTGGTCTCTATGATTGGCGTACCGGAGAGAGGTTATCTCGCCATGACTCAGGGCAGGATTATGTGGTTATAAAAATTCACGACTAAGGGTTGCCAAAAGGGCTCTCCAGAGGTATAATAGATTTTAGGCCACAAGGGTCGGAAAAGGGTGTTTCTGGCCTGAAGGGGGAGAGGAGCTTGGACTTATGAGGCGAAATCGTGCTAGACCAGATGCCAAGGAGGCAGCCAACCTCCTCTCAGGGGCTGTAAGGAAGGCTCGGCTGACCTGGTATCTTCTCACCGATGGGCGGGTCTCCTCTGGGGTGAAGATGATACCGCTTGCCACTTTGCTCTATATCCTCTCTCCCATCGATCTCCTCCCTGACCCTATCCTGGGTCTAGGACAACTAGACGACCTAGCCGCTTTCATGCTGGGGGTGAAACTCTTTATCGAGATGTGCCCCCGGGAGATAGTGAGGGAACACCTGGAAAGGATGACCTCTTTGGCGGGCTCCTATCGTGTGGTAGAGGAGGAGAGAGCACCGCCGAGTCTCGATGTCCCAAAACAGGAATAGACCTGTATGAGGGGGGTGTGATATGGAAAGGGAGAAATCTACCTGGACGGTGAAGAAGGGCCTAGCCCAGATGCTCAAGGGCGGGGTGATAATGGATGTGGTGAACGCCGACCAGGCCAGGATCGCCGAAGAGGCAGGGGCGGTGGCGGTGATGGCTTTAGAGAGGGTCCCCGCTGACATCCGCTCTGAGGGCGGGGTGGCCCGCATGAGCGATCCGGGACTGATCCTGGAGATCATGGAGGCGGTCACCATCCCGGTGATGGCCAAAGTACGGATCGGCCACTTCGTGGAGGCCCAGGTTGTGGAATCCTTGGGGGTAGACTATATCGACGAGTCGGAGGTCCTCACCCCTGCCGATGAGGAGCACCACATCGACAAGCACCTCTTCAAAGTGCCATTCGTTTGCGGCTGCAGAAACCTGGGCGAGGCGTTGCGGCGGATAGGCGAGGGCGCAGCCATGATCCGCACCAAGGGGGAGGCGGGCACGGGGAACGTGGTGGAGGCGGTTCGTCACGCTCGAGCGGTCTTGGGAGGGATGAAGAGGCTCCAAGCGCTGCCGCCCGAGGAGTTAATGGGCGCGGCTAAGGAGTTGGGCGCCCCTTACGAGTTGGTGAAGGAGGTAGCGGCGACGGGAAGGCTGCCCGTGGTGAACTTCGCCGCTGGGGGGATAGCCACTCCCGCCGATGCGGCCTTGATGATGCAACTGGGGCTGGATGGGGTGTTCGTGGGCTCTGGCATCTTCAAGTCCGAAGATCCCCCTCGCCGAGCCAGGGCGATCGTGGAGGCCACCACCCATTATGATGATCCGGCCATCATCGCCGAGGTTTCTAAGGGGCTGGGCAAGCCGATGCGCGGCTTGGAGATAAGCGAGATCCCGGAGGAGGAACTCCTGGCCCCACGAGGTTGGTAGATGCGACGGATCGGTGTTCTGGCTCTCCAAGGCTCTTTCATCGAGCATATAGCCCTCCTAGAGCGGCTGGGGGTGGAGCCCCCAGCCGTCAAATTGCCGAAAGATCTGGTCGGCCTGGAGGGTTTGATCATCCCTGGGGGCGAGAGCACCACCATCGGCAAGTTAGCCGCTACCTATAAACTTATGGACGAGTTGAAACGGTTGGCGAAAGATGGCTTGCCTATGTGGGGCACTTGTGCAGGGATGATACTTCTGGCCAGGGAGATCGAGGGGGTTAACCAACCCCATCTTGACCTTATGGATATCACGGTAGAGCGAAACGCCTTCGGGCGGCAGGTGGAGAGTTTCGAGGCAGATCTCCTGATCCCCGCTCTAGATATCGTTAGTTCCCAGGAGGAGAGGGGCAAGAGTTTCCATGCGGTCTTCATCCGCGCCCCCTCGATAAAAAGGATGGGGGAAGGGGTGGAGGTCCTGGCCGCCCTGGATGAAGGTGTCATCGTGGCTGCGCGGCAAGGGAACCTCCTGGCTACCGCCTTCCATCCTGAATTGACTGAGGATATCCGTTTCCATCGCTACTTCCTCAACATGGTCGAGTCTGGGCATAACAGGATGGCGGCCTAAACGGCCCCTATCGCTCTCTTGGTGAAGATGTCACAGGTAAGGTCTTTCGGTTTAGGGGATATACCACTCCTCAGGAGATTGGGGGGCAAGGGAACCCTCCTGGATGCAGAGAGCGTTATCTGGGGGTCCCATCACCCCTTGGTCAAGGCTCTGGGCAATTATCTCACCTTCAACCGAAGGGGGGTATATACCTTCGTACTAGATGGCGAAGGGTTCATCCAGGGGCGAGATCGGGCCTCTGGGTTGGCCTGCGATATAGTATATATCGCCCCTTCTTGGGATGAGTCTTCGGAGGGGATATGGTATCGGCTATTGGAAGGGTTATGCGTGGAGAAGGGGGAAGAGAGGGCGCGGCGCATATTCGTCAAATTGAGAGAGGAACAGTCAGAGGAGGTGGAGGTCTTCCGACAGGTCGGTTTTAGGGGCTACGCCCGACGGCAGATCTTTCGAGGAGACGAGACCTCCCCCAAGATCCTTGGTGCGGACAAGGGATCCTTACGACCCCGTCGGGCGGGGGATGAATGGGGCCTGCAGCGGCTTTATGGTAGCGTGACACCTCGACCCGTGCAACAGGTGGAGAGGCCAGAAGATACCCCCCTCTATCCGATGATGAGAGAGTACGTAGCCGAAGAGGAGGGGGAGATAATCGCCTACTTCTGCCTCGTGCCTGGGAAAGAGGGGCATTGGATGAAGGCCGTGATCCACCCTCAAGCCGAAAAGAGGCTGGTTAGGAGTGGACTGCGGTTGTTTTCGGCTCTTAAGGCACTTCCTATCTATTGCGAAGCGAGGGGGTATGAGCAGGGTCTTAGGAGCGCATTGAGGGAGATAGGGTTCGGGTATCTCTTTGAGGAGTTATTGATGGTGAAACATACTACGGCACGGGCGAAGGTGCCTGCAGCCCAGCCGGCTGTCAGCCTAGAGAAGAAAGCAGAGGGGGTGCCTACCATCTCCAGCAGTAAGAGATAGAAAATGTGGCAAGAAGAGATCACCGATGACTTAGACCTTTTAGTGAGTGTGCTCCCGCCGAAACTGACAGCCTCCCTGAAGAGGATGAACCGGGAGCAAGACCTCTTGGAGGTGGTCCTGGACTTGGGTAGGCTCCCGGAGGCCCGCTTCACGGACCAGGAGGCCGTTCTCGACGATTCCGAGGTCACAGAAGAGGAGATCGAGTACGTGGTCTCTCGCATCGGCGACTTCGGCGAGGACAACCGGGCAGGGATCGAGCGGACACTGCACCGCATATCGGCCATCCGCAATCGGAAGGGGAAGATCGTGGGGCTCACCTGCCGTGTGGGTCGGGCCGTCTACGGCACCATCGACATAATCCGGGATATCGTGGAGTCGGGGAAGAGCATACTCCTTTTGGGACGACCGGGGGTAGGCAAGACCACCATGCTCCGGGAGGTGGCCCGGGTGCTGGGGGATGTGAAGCGGGTAGTGATCGTCGATACCTCTAACGAGATCGGAGGGGATGGCGATATCCCCCACCCGGCCATAGGAAAGGCGCGACGGATGCAAGTGCCCACCCCAGTCCTGCAACATGAGGTGATGATCGAGGCGGTGGAGAACCACATGCCGGAGGTGATCATCATCGATGAGATCGGTCGGGAACTAGAGGCCACGGCTGCCCGAACCATCGCCGAGAGGGGGGTACAGTTGGTGGCCACCGCCCACGGAAATACCTTAGACAACCTGATGATGAACCCCACCCTGGCCGATCTGGTAGGAGGCATCCAAGCGGTGACCCTCTCCGATGAGGAGGCCCGCCGCCGGGGTACCCAGAAGACGGTTTTGGAGCGGCGAGCCCCACCTACATTCGACGTGGTGGTGGAGATCCAGGGTTTCTACCACTTGGCGGTGCGCCACGATGTGGCCGAGGCCGTGGACGCCATCCTGAGGGGAAGAGAGTTGCCCGTGGAGTTGCGCTATCGCGATGAGTCCGGCGAGGTACATACAGAGACGGCGCTTTTGCCCAAGGAGGGGAGGGAGCCCTCCGCAGTAGAGGTGGCTGAACCGTTAGCCCCCTTACGGGTCTACCCCTACGGGGTCAATCAGAACTACCTCGGCCGAGCGAGCGAGGAACTGGGTCTGCCCGTGGAGGTGGTGAAGCGATTAGGCCAGGCGGATATCATGCTCACCCTGAAGAGTTACTATCGCAAGCGGCCACGGGCGATCGTCGACGCCGAGAGGCGTGGGATCCCGGTTTACGTCTTGCGGAGCAATACATTGCGCCAGATAAAGAGCAGCCTGGCCGAGGTCTTTGGAGTAGAGAAGAGGGTGGACCCCTTCGCTTTGGCCCTGCAGGAGACGCAGGAGGCGATAAGGGAGGTCTTAGCCGGTGCCCGGTCGGTGGAACTCTCTCCCCAGAAGGCCTATGTCCGCCGCAAGCAGCATGAGATGGCTAGGGAAGCGAGCCTCGTCTCCCGTAGCCGAGGGAAGGAGCCTCGCCGCCGCGTGAAGATCTATCAGAACGAGGGAGGATGAATTCCTCTATGAAGCGAAACCCTCCCCGCCCAGGCGTTCTCCTTGCCTTCGAGGGGATAGACCAGTCGGGGAAAAAGACCCTCTCCGCCCTGTTGATGGAGCGGCTAAGGGAAGCTGGTATCCAGGGAGAGATGATCTCTTTCCCCGATTACACCACGCCCATCGGTAGGGAACTCAACTTCTACTTCGCAGGAGAGAGGGACTATCCACCCCAAACCCGCCATCTCCTCTTCGCCGCCAACCGATGGGAGCGGAAGGGGGATATAGAGTCTTGGCTCCAGAGGGGAAAGGTAGTCTTGGCTAACAGATATGTCGCCTCCGGGGTGGCTTACGGGATGGCTCACGGTTTGGAGAAAGATTGGCTCTGGAATCTGGAGGAGGGTCTACCGAAGCCGGATCAGACCTTCCTCGTCGATATCCCTCCCCAGGTCTCCTTTGCTCGGAAGGTGAAAGAGCGGGACCTCTATGAGGAGCGGACAGATCTCTTAAAAAGAGCCAGGGAAGCCTATCTAGACCTGGCTTCGGAGGGCAACTGGACGGTCTTGGATGGGAGCAGGGAGGTAGAGAGTGTCTTTAGCGATCTATTCAGCAGGGTGGTGGAGCTCTTATCTTCGAGGGGGTATAAGAGGGAGATCAGATCGTCTCCTCCAATTCCCCCATAGATCCCTCTATCTCCTCCGGGCTCTCTCCCGCCTCCATCCTATCTACCATCTCGTCGAACTCGGGGCCTAGATCCTCTCCCATCTCTCGGCTCATCTTGCGCATCCAGCGGGCTAGGCTTTTGGGGTCGCTCTCGTCCAGGCCAGAGAGGCTTGAGGGGTCAGCGAGGCTCTCCAACCTGCTCTCTTCGGACCTCAAGATAGCCACTTTGGAGATGAGCCGCTTTAACTCTTGGCTACCGCAGGCGGTGCACTGGGGAGGGCTCTCATCGGATAGGCTTCGTAGGAGAGAGATGCGCCGACCACAACTTTGGCATCTGTATTCGTAGATAGGCATCTTGCTCCGTCCTAGATTAAGGATGTACCATCTATTATAGCCGGGACGAACTCGTAAATCAACCTTTACGTAAAGTATCCCTGTCCTTACAGGATCCCTGTGGGATGGGAAAGGAGGAAGGCGGTGACAGATCTTCTACATGTGGGCTTCGGAGCCAACGTCGTTGCCCAGCGCATCCTGGCCATCTGCGACCCAGATTCTGCTCCTCTCAAGCGGATGGTCCGGCGAGCCAAGGAGGAAGGCTCGATTATCGATGTTACCTATGGCCGGAGGGTGAAGACGGTGATAGTCCTCGATACGGGACATGTCGTCCTGGCGGCTCTGCAACCAGAGACTATAGCCGGTCGGCTTCAGCGCGAGAGTCTAACTCGAGGGCCCAGGCAAGAGAATAGAAGGGCTGGAGACTAAGGAGTAGAGGAAAGATGGCAAAGGTTACAGGTTTCGAGGAGGAACTCCTCTCCTATTTCGAGAGCTCCCCTCTCCTCATCGTCCTCTCTGGCCCTTCAGGGGTGGGGAAGGATTCGGTGCGGAAACGGATGGAGGAACTGGGGTGCCCCGTCCATTTCGTGGTCACGGCCACCGACCGTCCCCGTCGAGAGGAGGAGATAGATGGGGTGGATTACCATTTTCTCTCCACGGAGGAGTTCGAGAGGATGATAGAAGAGGGAAAGTTCCTGGAACACGCTATCGTCTACGGCCAATACAAGGGGATCCCCAAGGAGAGTGTGCGCCAGGCCCTGGCGCGGGGCGAAGATGTCCTTTTGCGGATCGACGTCCAAGGGGCCAAGACCATAAGGGAGATCGCTCCAGAGGCGTTGCTGATCTTCCTTTCCTCCGCCTCTATGAGGGAGTTGATAAGGCGGCTAAGAGAACGGAAGACGGAGAGCGCGGAGGAGATGATGGAGAGGGTGGCCACCGTCCAGAGGGAGATGAGGTATCTTCCAGGGTTCGACTATGTGACCATCAATCGTGAGGGCAGGCTCGACGAGGCGGTGGAAGAGATCATGGCTATCATCCGTGCCGAGAAGTGCCGCGTCCATCCCCGCCGCGTCTCTATTTAGGGAGGGGAGTCTCATGGCCAAAGATGTGCGCCGTTCGACTATCGCTGGCTCCTGGTACCCGGGGGGCCCGGAGAGGCTAGGAGAGACGGTGGATAGGTTCCTAGCCCACGCCGGAAGCGGCCAGATTAAAGGAGAACTGGTAGGGCTTATCGCCCCTCACGCCGGCTATCAGTATTCGGGTCAGGTAGCAGCCTACGCCTACATTGAGTTGCAGGACAGGGAATACGAGAGAGTCGTTCTCTTGGCCCCCAGCCACCGGGTCTATATGGGGGAGTTCGCGGTCACCAGTTACGCCCACTATGAGACGCCCCTAGGGTTGGTGCCCGTGGATGGCGACCTGGTGGCCCGGTTGGAGGCCCAGGTCCCTCTGAATAAGACCGACGAAAACCTAGAACATGCGCTGGAGATCCAACTCCCCTTCTTGCAACGGACGCTAGGGGAGTTTTCTTTACTCCCCATCCTGATGGGGGGCCAATCCTGGGATTCTTGCCAGGAGTTGAGCCAAGGGTTAGCCAAGGTTCTGCCCGGACAAAACGCCCTCTTAGTGGCCTCCACCGACCTCTCCCATTTCTACGATTACAGCACGGCGGTGAGGCTGGACAAAGTGGTGCTCTCGCATATAGAGGCTTTCGACCCAGAAGGGTTAAGCAAAGATCTTGAGGCACGGAGATGCGAGGCTTGCGGTGGGGGGCCGGTCTTGGCCATCATGCTCGCCGCCCGCGCCCTGGGAGCGGACAAGGCTAAGGTTCTAGAGTACAAGAACTCCGGCGATGTGACCGGGGATAAATACCGAGTAGTGGGCTATGCCGCGGGGGTGGTGTATAAGACAAAATAGTAGATAGAGGTCAAAGAAAAGTTAAGCGATCCTGAGTCTAGATCTCCATGAAAGGGAGGAAAAAGGTGAATATCTATGTAGGCAATTTGTCCCGAGATGTCAACGAGGAGGATTTGCAGGAGGCGTTTGGAGCCTTCGGGCAGGTCGCATCTATCAACATCATCAAGGACAAGTTCAGCGGTGAGCCGAGGGGGTTCGGGTTTGTGGAGATGCCAGAAAAGGCTGAAGCCCAAGCCGCCATCGCCGACTTGAACGGCAAGGATTTGAAGGGGCAAACGCTAAATGTGAACGAGGCTCGCCCTCGCACCGAAGGACGAAGAGATAGAGGAGATAGAGGAGGCGGAGGCAGGGGCCGGCGCTCCTAGTAAGCGGTTAATAAAGGAGTCGAAGAGTAGGGTTCGCCTATAGGGGCTTTGCGGCTTGCATCATAGCCACTGCCGCGGCATTGGAGCGAAGCCGCAAAGCCCTGCGGGCGGAGTGATCGGGGATAAGTTCCGGGTAGTGCGCTACGCCGCGGCGGCGTTATATCGAGCGGGGTAGCACAGGGCGGGGAGAACAAAGTAATTCAACACTGCGTTTTTGCACTCGGCATCGAGTAGAATTAGCAGTTGGATATGCCTTAATTGGTGCTTATGAGGTTGCGGGTATGGAAGCAGAGGAGCACCCAAACATTAGAGACCGAGATTGGCGCCTCGGGGCAATTACGGTACTGTCCAAGGATTGGCGCTCTCCATTTAGCGGAATTCTTCACAAGGCTGGGACACCCGTAGTCAAGACAACGTTTGTGAAATTTGATGGCACACAATTAGCCATGCCCTTTCCCAACGCTTCGGCACTCTTTCTAGGTTTGTCATGCAAAATGTATGAGAAGGCTCAATCCCATCTTGACAAACTGGGAATAAGCGCATCGCCCCAGTCAGAGGTAAGATCTGAAGACGAAGCGCAGTTTTTTTCAGCCCTTGAAAGTCTGATGGCATCGATTGTCTTCGCGCACACCGCTCTTGAATCCTACGCCAACGAAGTAATTCCTGAGGACTATGTATATAAGGCACCGCGCGAGGATTCACGATGCACTGAGCTCTACAACAAGGAACAAGTAGAAAGGTTCCTTTCATTGGATGTTAAGTTGGACAAGATACTTCCTGAAGTGCTAGGAACGGACAGTCCCAAGGGTTCTACTCTGTGGCAAAGATACGTTACTCTAAAGCGCCTTAGGGATAGAGTGATACACATGAAGGAGACCGACAGAGAAGGCACCAAGCACGGCCAGCGTCCAACGTTTGATGACGTGTGGAACGAGTTGTTTGTGAGACGTACAGAAAACATGGCTTTGATAGCCAAGGATATGATCGCTTACTTTGCCAAAGAGACACCGCCCAGATGGCTAAGGAAATGCCCCTTCTGATATGACCTACGCAGAAATCGCCGTTAACGCCCCCCTCCGAGGGCGGCCAAAGAGTGGAGAGGGGCTCGCCCCCGGCTACTCCCACCTGGCCCCTACCTTCCACTACTCCATCCCCTCCCACCTCGAAGGCCTGCTGGCTCCGGGGCAACTGGTCCGAGTCCCCTTCGGCCCTCGCACCATGCAGGGGATCGTCCTGGCCATAAGCGACACCTCCCCCGTGGAGGAGACTCGCGACATCGAGGAGATCGCCACCCTTCAGCCGGTCCTTCTCCCCTTCCAGATAGAATTGGCCCGTTGGATCAGCCGCCAATACCTCTCTCCCCTGACAGATGCCCTCCTCCTCATGCTCCCCCCAGGCTTGGGCCGCCGGGCCCGGACGATGATAAGCCTGCCCCCTGATGTTACTGTGCCCCCTGACCTGACAAAAGAGGAGAGGGCCATCCTCGACTACCTGGCCCAGGAGGGGGAGACAAGGCTCGATCTCCTCCCTCGAAGGCTCAAGATGCCGGGGGCGAGGGAGGCCGTCGAGGGGCTCATAGGCCGGGGGTTAGTCCTTAAGCGTTCCCATCTTGAGCCCCCCAGGGTGAGGCCCAAGAGCAAGAGGGTCGCCTGGCTCAAGGTGGAGGTTAACGAAGAACTGCTGGCCTCCTTGAAGCGAGCCCCCAAGCAGAGGGCTACCCTGGAATATCTGGCCCAAAACGATGGAGCCTCCGTCTCCGAGATATATAGCCGGGTAGGGGGAAGCAGTAGCGTCCTCAAGGCCCTGGAAGAGAAAGGGCTGATCGAACTCCTAGAAGAGGAGGTATGGCGAGACCCTCTGGCCGGCCGGGCCTTCGTCTTGACCCGCCCTCCCAAACTCACCCCTTCTCAAGAGGTCGCCTACAAAGCCATCTCTGAGAGCCTGGACTCGCCCACCTCTCAGGTCTTCCTCCTCCACGGGGTGACGGGCAGCGGCAAAACCGAGATATATCTGCAGGCCCTGGAAGATCTGCTCGCCAACGGACAACAGGCCATCTGTCTCGTGCCCGAGATCGCCCTCACTCCCCAGACCATCCGTCGCTTCGGGGCTCGTTTCCCAGAGCGGATAGCCGTCCTCCATAGCAAACTCTCCTTGGGAGAGCGGTACGACACCTGGCGACGGATCCGGGATGGCCAGATCGATATCGTCATCGGCTCCCGTTCCGCCGTTTTCGCTCCCCTGCCCCATTTGGGCCTCATCGTCATCGACGAGGAGCATGAGTGGTCGTATAAACAGGAGAAGACCCCCCGCTACCACGCTCGCGATGTGGCCATAAAAGTTGGGGAGTTGACGGGGGCCAAGGTGGTTTTAGGGAGCGCCACCCCCGATGTGGGGAGTTACTACCGGGCGGAGAGGCGTGAGTACCATCTCTTGACCCTCCCCCAGCGGATAATGGGCCATAGAAAGGGGCTGGAGGAGCAGAAGGCCAGATACGGTATCTCAGATACCAGATACGCGGTGCGAGAACTGGAGGAGGGGTACGAGGCTCAATATATGGAGTTGCCCCCTGTCCAGGTGGTGGATCTGCGCCAAGAACTTCGGGCTGGGAATCGGGGCATCTTTAGCCGGGCGCTAAAGAAGGCTATGAAGGAAGCCTTGACTGCGGGGGAGCAGGTGATCTTATTCCTCAACCGTCGGGGAGCGGCTACCTTTGTTATGTGTCGCGATTGCGGCCATGTGATTAAGTGCCCCCGCTGCCAGGTGCCCCTGACCTATCATTCCGCTGGGGAAGATCTGGTCTGCCACCACTGCAACCGCAGAACTCGCCCTCCCACGGTCTGTCCCCAATGCCAGAGCAAGCGGATTAGGTATTTCGGCATCGGCACGCAAAGGGTGGAGGAGGTGGTGGAGCGGCTCTTCCCCCGGGCTCGCACCATACGCTGGGATAGGGATACCACGGGGCGAAAGGGGGCCCATGAAGCCATCTTGGAACGCTTCATCAGCCGCCAAGCCGATGTGATGGTCGGCACCCAGATGGTGGCCAAGGGGCTCGATCTGCCCCTGGTTACCCTGGTGGGGGTGGTCACGGCCGATACCGCCTTACACCTTCCCGATTTTCGAGCCGGGGAGCGGACCTTTCAACTTCTGACCCAGGTGGCCGGGCGCGCGGGGAGGAGCATCTTGGGCGGCAAGGTGATCGTCCAGACCTACACCCCCAACCATTACGCCATCCAAGCGGCCAGCGGCCACGACTACGAGGCCTTCTATCGCCAGGAACTCGCCTTCCGCCGGGAGCAGGGGTACCCGCCCTATAAGAGGCTGGTGAGGCTCATCCGCGTGGGGAGGAGTTACAAGCGCTGCCAGGAAGATGCGGAGAGGCTCTATCGCGTTCTCCAAAATAAGATAGCGCGGCTAGGTTTGCCTGGGGTGGACCTCATCGGCCCGGCACCGGCCTTCCACGCTCGCCTGCGAGGGAACTACCGTTGGCATATCATCGTCCGGGCCCAGGACCCCTACCCCCTTCTGGAGGATATGCCCCTCCCCCGAGGCTGGCGGGTGGACGTGGACCCGGTCAGTGTGCTATAAGCAAGTATAGGGCACGTTTCCATACCTGGCCTATGTCCCCACGATTATTCATTTACCGCCACCCTGGCTACGCAAGACACCCTACGCTTCTCACTATCCTCGCCTACGCCTACGTGTTCATCTTGGCTAGCTTGTCGCGTAATACTATCTAGGGTGTAGTGAAAAGGCCCCTTCCCAGTGAGAATGGAAGGGACCTTCAATTTGTATGTCCCACTTTCCTACATGATCTTGTTGGTCGAATCGCGTAATCTATCGCGTAATCTGTTATCAAATCGCTTCATTAACCGCTTCTTTTCCAGCTTAATCGCTTCATCGATCACCCTGCTTCATAGGATGTGCTTCGCCCTCGTCCTCGCCGCACGACCAAGCCTCTGCCCACGAGGTCATTAAGGTCGCGATAGGCCGTTGCCCGCGAAATCCCAAATAGCCTAGAATACTCGTCAGTCACGAGCACCCGCCGCTCGTTCACCATTTGTCGAAGTGCCTCAATTTGTCTCTCATTAAGTCCGATCTCCCTGAGATCCATAACGCCCTCTTCCGGCACGAGGTCGAGAAGTTGATCTCCAGGCCCATGGAAAGTAACTCTGAAGAAACCGGCTCGCGACTCAAACACGGGCTCGGGAAGACCATAATCTCTCATCCACTTCTTCATTTTCGCGAGTCCCGTTCCATATTCTTCCATTTCTCCAACGTCGTGCAATCGCCTGCAGATGATGCTGTTGCGAGGCAGGTGGATTCCCTCTAATTCCTTGATGGGTTTGAGAGGTTCGCCTGGGCTTTGCACCTCAAGTCTATCGTCAAAGATGTTTACCTGGATGTAACCCGGAGCCTCATAGTTTCTATGGGCCACAGCATTGACAACGGCTTCCCTGATCGCTTTGAATGGATACTCATCAATCCGAACACTCTCGAACCCGATCACTTTCATTGCCCTACGAGTGTTTCGACGCGCAAACTTCTCGGCTTCGTCAAGCATTTCAAGCAGGGTGTCCTGTGTTCGCATCTCGTCAATGACATCGGTCCTGGTAGTCCCTTTGAAGCGCACCAAGCGTATTTCAGCCTGAGGGAGGAAACGTTGGGGCTCTTTACCGAAGAGAAGGATGCCAGCCGTGGTAGGCACAAGCCTGTCTTCGATTTCCTGAGCCGCGTGGAGGGTAGTTGTCAATACCTCTGGAACAGACGAGGTGGGAAACGAAGCCCTTGGATCTTCTTCCACCCTTCTTTGCAGGTAAGCCAGCACTTTCCGCTCGTCTATATCTTCGTACGATGCCTGCTCAACTCTCACCTGATCAAACGGCACACTCCTACGTTGCAGGAGAAGCCGCTCAAGTTCTGCCCTATCCATTTGCACCGTGTTTGGGCCGACCCTCTTGAAAAAACGTCCGAAGGCGCTATACGGTTTGTTTGGGAGCTCATCTACTGAGACCACAATGACACTCCGTTGACCTACCTGCACGGCCTCAAACGAAGGATAGATCCCCGGATTGGTGTTTGCGGTGATCTTGTTCACGACTTGCTCTCGTGTGTTGGCCCCGATTTGGACTCCCTCAATAGTCCCATCCTTTCGCACGCCGATAAGAACATGGCCTCCGTCGGTATTCCCGAAGGCAGCAACCGTTTCCACTGCCCTATTCAGTTGCCCCGTTGACTTCTTGAATTCGATGGTTTGATCTTCGCCCTGGGTTATCAGCTCGCGAAGCCTTGACTCATCCATACTACTCGACAACTCCCAAAGTCTTCCATCTCTCAGCTCCTAATTATACCACACGGAGACCTGCCGTGAGCGATGACTGAGCAGGAAGATCGAGGAGATCATGAGGTGGTGGTGGGTTACCATCATTGTCATCACCCACTCCCAACCGGTGATCACCACCATCCTGCTGCCAACCACCACCACCGCCCGCGACCGGCCACCCGCCGCGCGGCTGACGACTACTCGCTCGCCGCCGCCAATGACCGACCAGCCAGCGCCGTGGTCGCCGCCCCCCTCCGCAACCATCATAATCGTGATCATCATCAGTGCCGGCAAGATTAGGACCACCACCCAAACGACGACGGCGCTACTGGTGACGATGATCATCACCCTTTTTGAATGTCCGCGAGCCTCGTTCACCACCCTCCTCTTCAACACCACTAACAATCACGAGACTATGAGATTCCCATTCCCTTGGCTAACGGGCAAATCTACCGCCCCCCCTTGACAATCTAGAACCTTTGTGCTATACTTAGAATCGGTGTATCCGTTCCTAATTCGTTGACGCCTATGCCCTACGCCCCTGTCCTTCGGGATCTTGAGCATCCTCCAGGATGCGAACGCAATCGGTTCGCTTTCTGGCACCGCTGGGTACAAGACTGCGTAACCGCCTTCCATCGGCAATACGTCCCGCATGGGGAACTCCATCGCATGGCTCATTTAGGCCCTATCGACCGCGAGGCTGTGTTTGAGCGCTTCAAGAGCCGCCCTCCCGCTTACTCTACTAAGCGCTCTCTCCATCGCGCTGGCCGCCGCGCATTCAAGTACGTCGCTCATCGCCGCCCCCGCGCCGACGCTATCATCATCACCCCAAAGGAGGTCTATATCTTCAAAGTCAAGCGCCACCCCGCCCTGGCCGACCTGGCTCGGCTGGAGGAGTACGCCGCCCTCTTCCCAGCCTCCCCCGACCACCGCGCCCATGCCCATAAGCCCATCCGCCTCGTGCTCCTCGCCCACCGACTCGATGACCACCTCCCTCGCCAGGCCGAGGCCGCCCGCGTCCGACTCCTCGTCGCCGACCGCAACGCCCACCTATATCCCTCCTGAAAAAAACCTGCCACTCACCTTGTCACCTTTTACCCGCCCCGCAAGCCTGCTATAATAAGGCTATGAAGTTCCTGGTGGACTCGATGCTGGGCCGGCTGGCCAAGTGGCTCCGCATTCTAGGCTATGACACCCTCTACTTCTCCTCCCTGGACGATAACGACCTGGTGCGCATGGCTCGCGCCGAAGGACGAATGGTCCTCACCCGCGACCGGCTGATGGTCAGGCGGAGGGGGATAGACTCCCTCCTCATCGAAGGCGACGACTTCAGAGAGCAGCTCCGCCAACTCCTCCACGATTTGAACCTGAACCTAGACCGGTCTTTCAGCCGCTGTCCCGTCTGCAACAACCCTTTGCAGAGGGTAGCCAAGGAAGCGGTCCGGGAGCGGGTTCCCCCTTATGTCTTCCGGACGCAGGAGCGGTTCAGCCTCTGCCCCCAGTGCGGTAAGATATACTGGCGAGGCACCCACTGGCAGAGGATGAGGGAAAGGCTCAAGAGGCTGGAAGAGGAAACGCTCTGATATAGTGGTCTGGAGGCCGATTTGAAGTGCACCTCCCTTGTGATATACTAAATCTTGGAGATGGCTGTGGCCTTCGCGCCGGGTAAGGTGATCCTTTTCGGTGAACACGCCGTGGTCTATGGCCGACCGGCCATAGCGGTACCCGTGACCCAGGTAGGGGCGCGGGTGACCGTGGAAAGGGGCGTGGGTGGTATCTTGGTCCAAGCGAGAGATCTGGGCCTCAGCCATACCATGGGAGAACTGCCAGTTGATGAGGCTCTGGAGCCGGTCGTCTCTCTGGTAGAGAGTACCCTAAAGTACCTAGGGGTTCGCCTTCCGCCTCCCCTGGTCATCACCATCACTTCAACCATCCCCATGGCCCGCGGGCTGGGGAGTGGGGCGGCGGTCTCTACCGCCTTGGTTCGAGGGTTAGGCGAGCATTTCGGGCGAGAATTGAGCCCTGAGGAGGTCTCCGCTCTGGTGTATGAGGCGGAAAAGTTCCACCATGGCACCCCCAGCGGCATCGATAATACGGTGATCTCCTACGGGCATCCCATCTACTTTGTAAGGGGCGAGCCCCCTCAGACCTTCAAGGTAGGGAAACCTTTCCTCTTGGCCATCGGCGATTCGGGGGTAAAAAGCCCTACCAAGGTGGTGGTAGAGGAGGTGCGCCGCCGATGGGAGAGGGAGCCTTCCAGATATGAACCCCTTTTCGACCAGATAGGCCAAGTCGTGGAGAGAGCGAAGGAAGAGATGGAAGGGGGCAACCTGGAAGGCTTGGGGTCGCTGATGGACGAAAACCAGGCTCTTCTTCGGGACCTAGGGGTTTCCTCTCCTCAACTGGATGGCTTGGTGAAAGTAGCGAGGGAGGCCGGTGCTCTGGGGGCCAAACTCTCGGGAGCAGGACGAGGGGGAAGCGTCATCGCCTTGATCGAGGAGAGAATCCGAGAGGCGGTAACGACCGCTTTGGAGCGAGGTGGTGTCCAGGGGGTGATCACGACCGAGGTCTCATCATGATCCAGAGGGTGGACCTAACCGCCGTGGCCAAGAAACTGACGGAGCCATATATGCTCGTGGAGTTAGCCCAGGTGGAGGAGTTCATAGCCCGGCTCTTCATCTGTCAGGGAGGTATAGCCTGGCATAAGCATATCGACGAGGACGAACTCTTCTTCGTCTACGAGGGAGAGATCTCGTTAGAGAGCGAATGGGGCAGTCACACCCTCCAGACTGGAGAGTTGGCCGTAGTGCCCAAGGGGGTGACCCATCGCTCGACCTCTTCTATTCGCTCCGTGGTCCTCCTTTTCGAGCGGAGGCTCTTCTCCGATCGGCAAGACGGCAAAAGGAGGCTCTTCGTCCTCCCAGGCCAGGATGCACTGAATAAAGTGAACGTTAAGGAATCGGCGGAAGGTTTGGCTCCCTTTTCACCCCTGGATCTGGCTTCGGTAGACGGTTTCGTGGCCCAGGCAGTGGTCTACCAAGGGAGATCGAATTGGGAACGGAACCCCCAAACCCTCCTTCTCTTCCTTCAGGAAGGAGAGGTGGAGTTGGAGACCGACGAGGAGCGGACGAAGATCACGTGTGGAGAGATAGCCAGGATGCCCAAGGATCTGTCTCATAGATTACTGGCTGAGGAACGCGCGGAGGCTCTGCTTCTTTTGCGCAAGCCCCGGACTGTTGAGTGAGGGTGATGAAGGGAAGCGCGGTCGCCAGGGCGAACATCGCCTTCATCAAATATTGGGGAAACTTAGACGACGATTTGCGGCTGCCGACGAACGGCAGCATATCCATGACCCTTGATATGCTACGCACGGTGACCACTGTCGAGTTCTCTCCGGCTCTGGCGGAAGACGAGATCGAGGTTGATGGGGTGGAGCCATTTCCGGGTGCCAAGGCCCGGATCGTCGCCCATCTCGACCGCCTGCGTACCTTAGCGGGGAAGCCTCTCAAAGCCCGGGTGGCCTCAGTCAACGATTTTCCCACCGGGGTGGGCCTCGCCTCTTCAGCCTCTGGCTTCGCCGCCCTCACTTTAGCCGCTGCTGCGGCTTTAGAGATAGGGTTAGAGGATAGGGAACTTTCTGCCTTGGCGCGCTTGGGCTCAGGTTCAGCAACCCGCTCCATATGGGGAGGGTATGTGGAGTGGGTGGCAGGGACCGAACATGAGGAATCCTTCGCTTCACAAATCGCCCCTCCGGAGCATTGGGAGATCTGCGATTGCATCGCCTTGGTCTCCACGGAGACCAAGGAGGTAGCCTCTTCCGAGGGCCACAAGTTGGCCAAGAGTAGCCCCCTATATTCGGCTAGGCTCTCCCAGGTGAAGGAGGACCTAGACCGGGTGAGGAAAGCCATTCTGAGTCGCGATTTCGAGAGTCTGGGTTCCGTGGCCGAGAGGGAGGCCCTCTCCTTGCACGCCATCATGATGACCTCACAGCCTAGCCTTCTCTACTGGACACCAGCCACGGTGAGGGTCATCAAAGAGGTTCGCAATTGGAGGGAGGAGGGACGTTCTGTCTACTTCACCATCGACGCGGGCCCCAATCTCCATCTCTTGACTTTGCCCTCCGGCGTGGAAGAGATAGAAAGGGCGCTGGGGAAGGTGGAAGGGGTAAAGCAGGTCATAGTATGTCGGCCCGGCCAGGGGGCTGGACTCATCGAGGAGCACCTCTTCTAGAGGAGGTATCTTGGGGGAACTCATCTTTCTGAAACTGGGTGGTTCTCTGATCACGGAGAAATCGGTGCGGGAGAGGGCTCGCAGGGAGGTGATCGAGCGGGCGGCCCGAGAGGTCAAGGAGGCGCTTGAGGAGGGGACCTTTCGACTCCTTCTGGGGCATGGCAGCGGTTCTTTCGGCCACTATCCTGCCCGGAAGTACGGTGTCCATGAAGGGTTGAAAGAGGAGTGGTGGGGGTTCGCTGAAACAGGGGCGGTTGCCGCGCGCCTCAACCGGCTGGTGACAGATATCTTCTTAGAGGCAGAAGTGCCTGTCATCTCCTTCCAGCCTTCTGCATCCGCTCGGTGCCGGGATGGGGAGTTGATCCACCTGGAGATCGAACCTATCAGAGAGGCTCTCGATCAGGGGCTCGTTCCCCTGGTCTATGGTGATGTGGCCTTCGACCAGGAGCGAGGAAGCGCCATCATATCGACAGAGGAGATATTCGCCTACCTCTCCTCGCGTCTCTTACCCCAGCGGATAATCCTGGCTGGAGAGGTGGAGGGGGTCTATGCTGGCGATCCAGAGGTGGACCCCGAGGCTCGCTTGCTGGAGTGGATCTCCCCTGCCGATCTGCCCCAACTGGAGGACGTGCTGGCCGGTTCGCCTACGGTCGATGTGACAGGAGGCATGTTAAGCAAAGTGCGTATTATGTGTCGGGTTGTGGAGAGGCAGCCTTCTCTGGAAGTGCGCTTCGTCTCTGGAAAGAAGGAAGGCTTCATCAAATGGGCGCTTCTCCATCCCAAGGCGCGGGGAGGAACCGTTCTTCGGGTGTAAGGAAGGTGAGGTAGTTGTCGATGTCCCGAGGCATCTTTGGTCCCTTGAAAGCGCAGGCCATGGCTTGAAGAGCATTTTAATGATCACCATCGATGGCTCTTACGGGGAGGGGGGAGGGCAGATACTCCGCACCTCCCTCACTTTGGCTGTGGTCACCGGCAAGCCGTTAAAGATGGTAAATATCCGGGCAGGGAGGAAGAACCCCGGGCTGGCGGCCCAGCATCTAACCGCTGTCCTAGCCGTTGCCGCCGTATGCGACGCTCACTTGGAGGGTGCACATTTGGGATCTCAAACCCTCACCTTTGTGCCTCGATCGCCGCTCCAGGCGGGCTCTTACTTTTGGGATGTGGCCGCTGCTAGAAAGGGTGGGAGTGCGGGATCCACTAGCCTTATCCTGCAGACCGTTCTTTTGCCTCTGGCCTTGGCGGAAGGGCGGTCGCAGATGACCCTTAGAGGTGGCACTCACGTGCCTTGGAGCCCACCCTATCACTTTCTGGAGAAGGTTTACCTCCCCACCTTGGCTCGTCTGGGGATAGAGGCCAGAGCGGATATCGAAAGGTGGGGTTGGTACCCCATCGGACGAGGAAGCGTAATAATCCAAATCAAAGAAGCCACCTCTAGACCTCTTCTTAAACCTATCGATCTGGACGAGCGGGGTGAGTTTTTGCGTCTCTCCGGGCTCTCGGCTCTCTCTAACTTGCCTGAACATGTCGCCCAACGGCAGAGGGACCGAGCGCTGAAAGTATTGCGGAGGGAGGGCTTCGAGCCAGATATAAGAATAGAAGAGGGTAAATCTTTGGGCCGAGGCACAATGGTCTTCCTCTGGGCGGAATTCGAAAATGGAGTGGCCGGTTTCACCGCTTTGGGGGCGCCGGGGAAGCCAGCGGAGAAGGTAGCCGAGGAGGCTTGTCAGGCTTTCTTGGAATATTACCGCAGCGGGGCTGCCTTAGATAAGCATCTGGCAGATCAACTCATCCTCCCCTTGGCTTTGGCCGATGGCCACTCCACCTTTACCACTTGCCAGATCACTCAGCACCTTATCACCAATATCTGGGTGGTGCAGCGGTTCATGGATATAGATTATCAAGTTGAGGGGTCGGAGGGAGAGAAAGGGAGGGTCTCTTGTGGGAGGTAGATGATGTTTGAGGTGGTCTTTCTGGGGACCTCGGCTTCGGCCCCCTCTTTGACAAGGAGCCTGGCCTCTACCATGGTGCTTTATGGTCGATACCGTTTCCTCATCGATTGCGGCGAGGGGACCCAACGGCAACTTCTTAAGAGCGGCTTAGGCTTCAGAAGGCTCAATCACATCCTCCTCACTCATGGGCATCTGGATCATATCCTAGGCTTGGGCGGCTTAGTCTCCACCTTCAGCCGGTGGGAGGCGATCGACAGGCTGGAGATCTGTGGAGGGGCGTGGGCCTTGGAACGAGTTCGGGATCTGATCCTGGGAGTGGTTCTGAGGGGGGGGCGGCCCAACCTTCAAATCGAGTTCATAGAGATCTCCCCCGGAGTGATCTTGGAGGACGAAGATTTCTCCCTCTCGGCTTTCCCCGTCACCCATAAGGGGCCGGGCTGCTTTGGCTATACCTTTGAGGAGAAGAGTCGGCGACCTTTCCTAACTGCCGTGGCGGAGCGGCTGGGGGTGCCTCCTGGGCCTGAGCGAAGGCGGTTAGTGAGGGGTGAGCCGATAACTTTGGCCGATGGGAGGGTGGTGACCCCTGACGAGGTATTAGGTGCTCCGATCTCTGGGGCCAGGCTGGTCTATGTAGGTGATGCTAGCCGTGTAGACGATCTGGTCGATGAGGCGAGGGGAGCCGATGCTCTAGTAATCGAGGCTACCTATCTTCAGGCTGAGGCTCATCTGGCAAAGAAGTATAGCCACCTCACGGCTGCTGAAGCCGCCACCTTGGCCCGGGAGGCGGAGGTGAAGGTGCTTTACCTGACCCACATATCGAGGCGCTACTCGGCGGAGGAGGTTTTGGCGGAGGCGCAGCCCATCTTTCCTCACACTGTGGTAGCAAAGGATCTAGATAGGGTGCGGATGGTGAAGGAGAGGTAGATCTATCCGGGGCTCGATCTCACCCCTCTGCGAAAGCAACTTCGACACCTCATACGCGGCATGCCATGGCCAGAGGAGGAAGTAGGTTTCCACGACGTTCTTGATGGCTTGTTCGTCGCTCATGTGTAGAAAAGAGGCTCTTGTCTCTCCCTCGTTATGCTTGCTCCTAAGGTAGGCAGGTGCTATAATTGCTGGTTGGCCCTGGGAGAGGTCATATTATGAGGAGTGAGCGCATGGGTTTAAGTCGGGCGGAAGTAGAACATATCGCGGAGTTGGTGAAACTAGCCCTCACAGAGGAGGAGAAGGAAGTTTTCGGCGTGCAACTATCGAGCATCTTGGAACATTTCCAGGCTCTCCAGGCCCTCGACACGACGGGTATTCCGCCTACCGCCCAGGTGATCACTCTCAAGAACGTCATGCGGGCCGATGAGGTCACTCCTTGTCTCTCGCCAGAGGAGGCTCTGGCTAACGCTCCTCAGGCCGAGAAAGGGTATTTCAAGGTACCGGTGGTTCTATAACCGCCGGTGAGATCGATGGAGATCATTGATGGACTCGAAGCCCAACGGGTCAGGGTGCATCCCTATCATGGTCACTTTGCATTTCACCTAGTGACCGCCGCCCCACCATTTGGGGAGGAATGGTGTGATATTAGGAGATTCATTGGCCGCGCTGCATGATCTGACCGCACATGAGGCCCATGATCTGCTCTGGCGGGGAGAGATCACCTCGTTGGAGTTGACCCAGACGGTCTTGGATCGTATCGTCGAGATAGACAACGAGATCAAGGCCTATCTTACCCTCACCCCTGAGGCGGCTTTGGAACGGGCACGGGAGGCGGATACCCTTCTCGCTGCTAAGAGGAGGAATGGCGAGGAGCCCTCTCCCCTTTTGGGGGTGCCGATGGCGGTCAAGGATGTGATCTGCACCGAGGGGGTAGAGACCACCTGCGGCTCGAAGATCTTGGAGGCGTTTGTCCCTCCTTATAGCGCCACGGTGGTGGAGCGTCTAACGGAGGCTGGGGCCATAATCTTGGGGAAGACGAACACCGACGAGTTCGCCATGGGCTCCTCCACCGAGAACTCCGGGTTTTTCACCACCCATAACCCTTGGGACACTAGCCGAGTACCCGGAGGCTCCAGCGGAGGCTCTGCGGCGGCTGTAGCCTCTGGAGAGGCGATCTTCGCCCTAGGTACCGATACGGGGGGAAGCGTCCGCCAGCCAGCCTCGCTCTGCGGGGTAGTGGGGTTAAAGCCTACCTATGGACGGGTCTCCCGTTACGGTCTGACAGCCTTTGCCTCCTCCTTGGATCAGATAGGCCCTCTGACCCGTGATGTAACCGATTGCGCTTTGGTGCTAGGGGTGATCGCTGGTCACGATCCAAGGGATTCCACCTCCCTCGACCTTCCCATTCCGAACTACAGGGAAGCCCTACTGCCCGATATCAAGGGGTTACGGATAGGTGTTCCAGAGGAATACTTCGTCGAAGGGGTGGAGTCCCAGGTGGCGGAGGTGGTGCATGCAGCCATCGACCTTCTAGCCGATCTGGGAGCCGAGATGGTGGAGGTTTCCCTCCCCCACACCGAGTACGCTTTACCCACCTACTATCTTATCGCCCCCGCTGAGGCCTCGGCCAATCTAGCCCGCTACGATGGGGTGAAGTATGGCCTCTCTTGCTCCGAGGCGAACGATATTTGGGAGGACTACCGATGGACGAGGGAGGCCGGCTTCGGCCCAGAGGTGAAGCGGCGTATAATGCTAGGGGCTTACGCCCTCTCCGCTGGCTACTACGATGCCTACTACCTCAAGGCCCAGAAGGTTCGTACCCTTATCAAGGAGGATTTCGATCAGGCCTTCTCGAAGTGCGACGTTTTAGTGGGACCCACCTCTCCTACGGTGGCCTTCAAGATCGGGGAGCGGGTGGAGGACCCCTTGCAGATGTACCTCTCCGATATCTTTACCCTCTCCCAGCCGTTGGCGGGTATCCCTGGTATATCCATCCCTTGCGGCTTCGCCGGGGGCTTACCTGTAGGTTTGCAGATCATCGGCCCGGCGCTGGGTGAGGAGACAGTTCTGCGGGTGGCCTACGCTTACGAACAGGCCACAGAGTGGCACGAGATGCGTCCACAGTTGTAGAGGAGAGAGATGAAAGTAGTGATGCCCATGGCTGGTCTGGGAACGCGTCTCAGGCCTCATACCTACAGCAAGGCCAAGCCGTTGCTCCCTGTGGCCGGCAAGCCGGTCTTGGCACACCTCTTGGATAGACTTCAGGGGCTCGATGTGGAAGAGTACATCTTCATCGTGGGCCACCTGGCCGAGCAGATCGAAGAGTATGTAAAGGCTAACTATGACTTCCCCGCCCGTTATGTCTTGCAGGCCGAGCCTTTGGGCCAAGCCCACGCCCTCCATCTAGCCAAGGAGTATATCGATAGCCCCTTCTTGATGATCTTCGCAGATACTATCTTCGAAGCGGATCTCACTCGCATCGATGAGGTTGCCTCTGACGGGTTGGTCTTTGTTAAGGAGGTGGATGACCCCCGGCGTTTCGGCATCGTCCTCTTGGAAGGTGACAGGGTCGCCAGATTCATCGAGAAACCTGAGGAGCCGGTCTCTAACCTGGCCTTGGTGGGGATGTACTACGTGGTCAACTGGATATCACTTATGGGATGCGTCGAGACCCTCCTGAAGGAAGGTATCCAAACTAAAGGCGAATATTACATCGCCGATGCCTTCCAGTTGATGGTGGATCGGGGGGCCAAACTGGAGGCTGTGACCGTCGATGTGTGGCAAGATTGCGGGAAACCAGAGACCCTTCTGGCCACTAATCGCTACCTTTTGGAGAAGGGCAGGACACAGAAGGTAGAGGCGGAGAACTCCGTTATCATCCCTCCGGTCTCCATCGCAGAGAGCGTTACCATTCGGGGTTCCGTGGTGGGGCCTTATGTTTCCGTCGCTGAAGATAGCGTGATCATCGACTCCATGGTTAGAGACTCGATCATCGACGAGGGGGCCCATATCGAGGACGCTATGCTTGAGGGTTCCCTCATCGGCGCCAACGCTCAGGTGAAAGGCAAGTTTAAGCGCCTCGACGTAGCCGCTTCGTCCAGAGTAGATCTTGGATAAATCCCATGAAGAGGTTAGCCCAAGTCACCTCTTATGCGGGGAGGAAGTACCCAGAGCGGCCGATCTCCTTCGTCTGGCAAGACGAAGAGCAGATAATAGAGGCCATAGAGGGAGAGTGGATGACGCCCGAAGGTTCCCATTTCCAGGTCCGGACCTCAGCGGGAGAGCCCTTTCATCTAGTTTATTCTCGGGAGGCAGACGAGTGGTACCTGAGACTGGAATGAGAGAGTTTATCGCACAGAGGGCGCGGATGGTCCCTCCATCGGGTATCAGGAAGTTCTTCGATATCATCGCCACCATGGAAGATGTCATATCTTTGGGGGTGGGGGAGCCAGACTTTGTCACCCCGGATCAGATCCGCCGAGCGGGGATCCGCTCCCTGGAACGGGGAGAGACCCACTACAGTTCCAACCCTGGGATGTTGGAGTTAAGGGAGGAGTTGGCCAAGCACTTGGCTAAGCGATACGAGGTAGAGTACGATCCAGAGACGGAGATCTTAATCACCGTAGGGGTCTCTGAGGCTCTGCATATCTCCCTCTTGGCTTTGGTCGATCCCGGCGATGAGGTGATTGTTCCGGAGCCCTGCTTCGTCTCCTACAAGCCGGGGATCATCTTCGCTGGGGGTGTCCCGGTAGTGTTGGAGACCAGATGCGAGGACGGCTTCCAGATAGCGCCCCAAGAGATCGAGGCCGCCATCATCCCCCGCACCAAGGGGCTGCTCATCGGCTACCCCAACAATCCTACCGGGGCGGTCATGCCTAGGGACCTCCTCATCGAGATGGCCCAGATAGCGGAAGGGCACGGTTTAGTCGTCTTCTCCGACGAGATCTATGACCGGCTAGTTTACGGCATCGAGCATACCTGTTTTGCTTCCCTGCCTGGGATGAGGGACCGGACGGTGCTCTTGGGAGGGTTCTCCAAAGCCTACGCTATGACCGGATGGCGGATCGGATATGTGGCTGGGAACGGTGAGATTATCGGCGCCATAGGGAAACTCCACCAATACGCTATCATGTGTGCCTCTACAACGGCCCAAGTGGCGGCCATCGAGGCCCTCAGAAATGGCGAGGAGGCCGTGCAAGCGATGGTCCAAGAGTACGATAAGAGGCGCCGAGTGATAGTGAAAGGGCTCAACGACCTCGGCCTCTCCTGCTTCGAGCCCCGGGGGGCTTTCTACGCCTTCCCTTCCATCGCCCGGACGGGCTTGAGTTCTGATGAGTTCTCGGAGAAGTTGCTCTTCGAGGAGAAGGTGGCCGTGGTCCCTGGCAGCGCCTTCGGGGAGTGTGGGGAAGGGTTCGTCCGCTGCTCCTACGCCACCTCCCTCCCTGATATCGAGGAGGCCTTGAGGCGGATGGAGCGCTTCGTGCACCGGTATGGATAGGGCAATTTCCGGTTTTGACTAGGAGGCGAGAATCGGCTACAATATGGGTGGCTCCACCAAACTCTTGGAAAGGAGGTGAAGGCCAAAGAACAAAATGAACTCTCGTCCATCACTATTCACAAGAGGGAGGAGAATCGTGAAAGCGAGAAGTTGGATAATTGTCAGCCTATTGGTCATTGGGACATTGCTTGCGGCCTGCGCTGCACCCCCGCCGGAGGAGGCTCCGCCCGTAGTGGCAGGAGCCCGCTTCCAGACCATCCTGGATCGCGGAAAGGTCATCTGTGGCTGCAACGCCGAACTCGCCTTCTTTGGCTATCTAAACCCAGCGGGTGAGTTCGAGGGGTTCGACGTTGATTTCTGCAAGGCTATTGCCGCTGCGGTCTTCGGCGACGCCAATGCAGTCGAGTACCGACCGTTGACCGCTGCAGAGCGTCTCCCTGCGCTTCAAACCGGCGAGATCGATGTGCTCCTCCGCAACACCACGTGGACGCTCACTCGCGATTCGGTGAACGAGGTAAACTGGGCGGCGATAAACTTCTACGATGGTCAGGGCATGATGGTCCCGGTGGCCACCGGATTCACCTCGCTGGAAGAGATGGGCGGGGCTACTGTTTGCGTCACCACCGGTACGACGACGGAGATGAACCTGGCCGATGCTTTCCGCTCCCGTGGCGTCGAATACAGCCCGCTTCTCTTTGAGAAGACACAGGATACGGCGGTAGCCTACGAGGAGGGACGTTGTGACGGCCATACCTCCGACAAGTCACAGTTGGCGGCCTTGCGTTCAGCGTATGAGCATCCCGAGGAGCATATCATCCTCGACGTGACCATGTCCAAGGAGCCTCTGGGACCGGTGACCGCTCACGGCGACGACAAGTGGAACGATGTGGTCAGGTGGGTCACTTGGGGTATGATCCAGGCCGAAGAGTCCGGAGTTGGCTCTGCGAACATTGGCGAGGGGCTGGGGAGCGACGATCCGACCATCAGGCGCTTGTTGGGCGTCGAGGGCGAGATGGGCGCCTCTTTAGGCATCCCCAACGACTTCATGGTCAAGGTGCTCGAGCAGGTTGGCAACTACGGTGACGTGTACCAGCGCTGGCTGGGCCCTGCTGGCCTCAACATCCCGCGCGGCCCGAACGAGCTCTGGACCAACGGTGGGCTCCTGTACTCCATGGCCTTCCGGTAGGGCGTTGTTCCTAGATCACAAGTGCAGCCCGACATGACGTCGGGCTGCACTCCCCTGAAAGGTAAGGAGCTATGTCTCAGGTCGCCATCGCTCGCGAGCGAACCATGCGCCTTCTACGCGACGAACGGTTCCTCGGGGCGTTGGGCCAGGCCGTGTTCACCATCGCCGTGGTTCTTTTCGCCTTATGGTGCCTGGGGAACTATAGGACGCGGGGACTGACCTTCTCCTTTAGATTCCTGCGCGAGGAGGCCAGTTTCGACCTGGCTGAGGGGATGGCCTTCAGCCCCGTTGACCCCTACTGGAAGGCTTTTGTAGTCGGGCTCCTGAACACCATAAAAGTCGCGATCTTGGGCATCATCATGGCCACTATCTTGGGCACAGTGGCCGGTGTGGCCCGGTTGTCGACGAACTGGCTTGTCAGCAATATCGCCGGCGTGTATATCGAGATCATTCGCAATACGCCGGTCCTCGTACAGCTGTTTTTCCTTTATTTCGCAGTCATGTTGAAACTGCCGGAACTTAAGGACCGTATCGTGCTGGCCGGTCCGATTTTCCTCAGCAACCGTGGTCTCAATCTCGTCTGGCTGCGGCCCACGGCTTCTTTTGGTCTCTGGTGGCCCTTCCTGATTATGACCATCGTCGTAGGAGCCGCCATCTGGGTTTGGCGTGTCCAGATTGGACGACGTAGGGGACGCCCCGTTTCACGCCTGCCATGGACCTTCATTGCGCTGGCTGTGCCTCTGCTGGGCTGGTTCCTGGTACCGGGCAATCCCCTTTATCCTGACCGACCCGCTGTGGAGGGCCTCAAGGTCGTGGGGGGCACGACTCTCTCGCCAGAGTTTGCTGCCATCTTGTTCGGCCTGGTGATATACACCGCTGCCTTCATCGCCGAGGTGGTTCGGGCCGGGATCATGGCCGTGCCGCGCGGGCAGAGCGAGGCGGCGCGAGCTCAGGGGTTCACGGAAATGCAAATCCTGCAGTTGATCGTTCTTCCACAAGCGATACGTATCATCATCCCTCCCCTGATCAGTCAGTATCTGAACCTCACCAAGAACTCCAGTCTGGCTATCGGCATCGGCTTCCTTGACCTCTACGCCGTTTCCAACACGATGTTGTTTCAGTCCGGTCGTGTGGTTGAGGTCTTTCTGATGATCATGGCGGCCTATCTGTCCATGAGCCTGACCATCTCGCTGATAATGAATGTTGTGAACCGCAGACTAGCCCTGGTGGAGAGATAGGATGACGACTGCTGCTGAAGTCATGAAACCGCCGCGCACCGAAGTCGGGGTATGGGGCTGGCTCAAGAAGAACCTTTTCGGCACCTGGTACGATGCCCTGCTCACGGTCGGTTCGGTGGCCCTCATCTCCGCAGTGCTGTACGGGGTCATCAAATGGGCTCTGACCAGTGCCAAATGGGGCGTAGTGACGACCAACATCAAGGTTTTTTGGGTCGGAAGGTACCCCTACGCGGAGATTTGGCGCATCTGGGCCAGCGTTGGCCTATTTGTGGTGATGGCGATGGTTACCCTGGTGGTCTGGAAACGGGAGATCTCGCGGGCGAGGCGCGCGGTGATGATCACCTGGGTCGTCGTTCTTCTCCTGACAATGGTGTTGCTCAAGGGTTTCGGAGACAACGCCTTCATCCCTTCCGTTCCCATCGGTATCTGGAGCGGGTTGATGCTCAGCTTGACCCTGGGCATCGTCGGTATTGTCGCCTCTTTCCCTATAGGTATCCTCCTCGCCTTGGGCCGCCGGAGCAGCCTCCCGGTCGTCAAGGTGTTCAGCACTATGTACATCGAGGTGATCCGTGGAGTGCCGCTGATCACCGTCCTCTTCATGGCTATGTTGATGATCCCTCTCTTCCTACCCCCCAGGATGAGGCTGGACCTTGTCCTCAGGGCCATGATGGGCATGACCCTCTTCAGTGCGGCCTATGTTGCCGAGAATGTCCGCGGCGGGCTACAGGCCATACCCAAAGGGCAGTACGAGGCCGGAAGGGCGGTAGGTTTGAACGAGGCCCTGGTGATGGGTTTGATCGTGCTGCCGCAAGCGCTGCGGGCGATGATTCCCGCCATCGTTGGTCAGTTCATTAGTTTGTACAAAGATACATCCCTGGTGGTCATCCTTGGGCTGCTGGATCTGCTGGGCATAGCCAAGGCTGTGACCGGCCAGACGCAATGGATCGGCCGGCAAAAAGAGGTGTACGCCTTTGCCGGCGTGATCTATTTCATATCCTGTTCCGTCATGTCGTATGCGAGCCGTCGGCTCGAGAAACAGCTAGGCGTCGGGGAACGGTAAGATCTGATTTGGGAGGCAAGAAAGTGGCAAACGAAAGATACGAAGCCTCAGAAGTACAGGAGATGATCATCTGCCGAGGCCTGCATAAATGGTTCGGCGACTTTCACGTGCTGCGGGGAGTAGACCTTGTCATAAAGACGGGCGAGGTAGTGGTCATATGTGGCCCCTCAGGTTCGGGAAAATCAACTCTCATTCGCACCATCAACCGCCTGGAGGAGCATGAAAAGGGCGATATTATCGTGGACGGTATTGAGTTGACCCACGATATCCGCAATGTGCACGCGATTCGGCAGGAGATAGGGATGGTTTTCCAGCACTTCAACCTCTTCCCACATCTTACGGCTCTTCAGAATATCACCCTGGCGCCGATCTATGTTCGTCGCTGGCCCAAGGATAAGGCGGAAAAGGTTGCACGCCAGCTTCTGGAACGGGTAGGTATTCCCGAACAGGCCGACAAATACCCGGCGCAACTATCCGGCGGACAGCAGCAGCGAGTGGCCATCGCCCGCGCACTGGCCATGCAGCCCAAGATCATGTTCTTCGACGAGCCAACTTCGGCGCTGGACCCGGAGATGATCAAAGAGGTGCTCGATGTGATGATCGAACTGGCGAAGTCGGGCATGACTATGATCGTCATCACCCACGAGATGGGCTTCGCCAGAGAAGTTGCCGATCGCATCATCTTCTTCGATGAAGGAAGGATCGTTGAGGAAGCGCCGCCGCAAACCTTCTTCACCAGTTGTAAAGAGGAGCGAACGAAACTCTTCCTCTCCCAGATACTCCATCAATAGAGGCCAATCATGGCCTATGAAGCCGTTATCGGCATCGAGGTCCACGCTCAACTTCTGACTAAATCGAAGATGTTCTGCGGTTGCAGCACCGATTATATGGGGGCTCCCCCTAATACCCATGTCTGCCCCGTCTGCTTGGGGATGCCGGGAGTACTCCCGGTCATTAACCGCAAGGCTGTGGAATATACTATCATGACCGGCCTGGCCCTCAACTGCCAAGTCCCCGAGGCCACCAAGTGGGATCGAAAGAACTACCACTACCCCGATCTCCCCAAAGGCTACCAGATATCCCAATACGATCTCCCCCTCACCCGCGATGGCTGGTTGGAGATAGAGCTCGACGGGGTGCGGAAACGGATCAGCATCCGACGGGTCCACCTGGAAGAGGACACGGCCAAGTTGTTTCATGAGGAGGGGTATGCCTTGGTGGACTTCAACCGCTCCGGGGTGCCCCTCTTGGAGATCGTCAGCGAGCCTGACCTCCGCTCCACAGAGGAGGTTCGCCAGTACGTGACCAAGTTGCGCACTATGCTGAGGTATCTAGGCGTCAGTTCCGGAGACATGGAGAAAGGAGCGATGCGGTTCGAGGCCAATATCTCCTTGCGGCCGCGGGGCGGTGAGGAGTACGGTACACGGGTGGAGGTCAAGAACCTTAACAGTTTCCGCGCTGTCCTTAACTCCTTGCAGTATGAGGTGGAGCGGCAGAAGGAGATCCTCCAAGCGGGGGGGAAGATCGAGCAGGAGACGATGGGTTGGGATGAGGTTCGGGGGGTCACCGTACCCCAAAGGAGTAAAGAGTACGCCCACGACTATCGTTACTTCCCAGAGCCGGACCTGCCCCCCTTGGAACTGAGGAGAGAGTGGATAGAGAGCATAAAGGCTCGGCTCCCCGAACTCCCCGACGCCAAGGGGGAGAGGTTCATAGCCAACTATGGTCTATCTAACTATGATGCTGGGGTGGTGGTGGCCGATAGGGAGGTGGCAGAGCTCTTCCAGGAATATGTCAAGGCCCACCCCGGAAAGGGAAAATTGGTCGTGAATTGGATGAGCCGAGAACTCTTCCCCTTGTTGAATGAGGGTAGAGTTACCTTGGAAGAGTTCAGGTCCAAGTGGCCACCTGATTACGTTTGGCAGTTGCTCGATTCTTATGACCGAGGCTGGATCACACAAAGTACCGCTAGCCAGGTTGTCACTATGATAACCATCGACGGGGATGACCGCTCGCCCCGCCGGGTTATTGAGGAGGAAGGGCTGGCTCAGATCAGCGACGAGGAACGACTGGAGGCTATCATCGAGGGGGTGATTGAGGAGAACCCCAAGCCCGTGGCCGATTACCTGAGAGGCAAGGAGACGGCCCTGCGCTACCTGGTGGGCCAGGTGATGAAAGCCACCAAGGGGAAAGCGAACCCAGGCTTAGCTGACAGACTCATGAAGGATAGGCTCAAGGAGAAGAAAAGGTAAAAAGAATTGCTCATATTAAGGAGGGAAAGAGATTCTTCGAGGAAGAAACATATCAACCCAAAGGAGGGAGTAGATGCCCGAGGAGTTAAACCCCTTTGAGATCGCTCAAAGGCAACTAGATGAAGCAGCCGAGGTCCTCCAACTGGAACCCGGTATCCATGCCTTTCTGCGGGAGCCGATGCGCGAACTCCATGTCACCTTCCCGGTGAGGATGGATGACGGCTCCGTAAAAGTCTTCAAAGGTTTCCGGGTCCAGTACAACGACGCCCGCGGCCCAGCCAAGGGCGGCATCCGGTATCACCCCCAGGAGACCATAGATACGGTGCGAGCCCTGGCTGCCTGGATGACCTGGAAATGTGCCCTTGTGGATATCCCCTTGGGAGGTGGTAAGGGCGGGGTGATCTGCAACCCCAAGGAGATGTCCCAAGGGGAGTTGGAGAGGCTGAGCCGGGCCTACATCAGACAGGTGGGGATCATCCTCGGTCCAAAGAGGGATGTGCCCGCTCCCGATGTCTATACTAACCCCCAGATCATGGCCTGGATGATGGACGAGTATAGCGCGTTGCGGGGATATTACGAGCCTGGCGTCATCACCGGCAAACCGATCCCCTTGGGCGGTTCCGCGGGGCGAGGTGACGCTACAGCCCGGGGAGGCATGTACTGCGTGCGGGAGGCGGGCAAACTCCTAGGCATCGACCTTAGGGGTGCCACCACCGCCATCCAGGGCTATGGCAACGCCGGGTATTTCGCTCATCTCTTGGGCCAGGAACTCTTGGGCCTCAAGGTGATAGCCGTCAGCGACTCCAAGGGCGGCATCGTGAGCCCCGAGGGGCTCGATCCCAAGGCCGTTAAAGCCCACAAGGATAAGAGCCGTTCCGTCATCAACTTCCCCGGCGCCAAGAACATCACCAACGAGGAACTCCTGGAACTGGATGTCACCGTCCTCATACCGGCTGCGCTGGAGAACCAGATAACGGCAGAGAAGGGTGGAAAGGTGAAGGCCAAGATCCTCGCCGAACTGGCCAACGGCCCTACAACTCCTGAGGCAGACGAGATACTCTACCGCAACGGAGTTTACGTCATCCCCGACTTCCTCTGCAACGCTGGCGGCGTGACGGTCTCTTACTTTGAGGGGGTCCAGAACGCCTATAACTACTACTGGGATCTCGAGGAGGTCCACGAGAAACTGGACAAGAAGATGACCGCTGCCTTTCACGCCGTCCACGGGATGGCCCAGGAGAAGAAAATCCATAACCGCCTGGCGGCCTATCTTGTGGCTGTAGAAAGAGTGGCGGAGGCGATCAAGTTGCGGGGCTGGGTCTAAGTAAGACAGATCCTGATAGTGACGAGCCCCGCCTCAATCCTGGGACGGGGCTATACTACATAGGCTATGAGAACGAGAAACAACACGTTGATTTGGCAGAGGGGCGAATAGAGGCATACTTACAATCCTAACTTTCTCTGTTTTAACTCATCGAGAACGAGTTGGGCAACTTGTAGGGCAGGTTTCTAAGCCTGCCCTATCTGCTTTCGCCCTCAAATGATGGCTATGATATACTCCTTATGAGGAACATCGTATGTCCATCCGCTTGCAGTTGACGGGCATGGCCCATGGCGGTGAGGCCTTGGGCCGCCATGAAGGAAAAGTGATCTTCGTCCCCTACGCCTTGCCGGGGGAAGAGGTACTCGTCGAGATCGTTCAAGATAAGGACCGGTACGCTCGAGCCCGACTATTGGAGGTGGTGCGTCCTTCCCCGGATAGGCTGGAGCCTCGCTGCCCCCATTTTGGAACCTGTGGGGGCTGCCAATGGCAACATGTGGCTTATGAAGCCCAATTGCGCTTTAAGGAACAGGTACTGCGCGATCAACTGGAACGGATCGGCGGGATCTCGAAGCCTCCCCTCAAACCCTCTCTGGGGGCTCACGATCCTTGGTTCTACCGAAATCACGCCCAGTTTCATCTGAATGAGGAGGGGCGTCTCGGCTTTTTCGCCTTTCGGGGTCGGGAAGTGGTCCCCATCGAGGTCTGCTACATCATGCACCCGTTTATAGAGGAGGTTTCTTGCGCTCTCGATTTGGCCTTCCCCCAATTGAAGAGGGTCTCCATCAAGGTGGGGACGAGGACGGGGCAGAGACTTCTGATCCTGGAGATGGAGGAGGATCTGATCCCCGCCTTGGAGGTGGATGAGCCCCTCTCTTGCGTGGAGTTCCTAAGCGATGGGACGCTCCTCACCCTGGTGGGGGATAGTCATATCGTAGAGGAGGTGGGGGGCAGGCGCTTCCGTATCTCGGCTGCTAGTTTCTTCCAGGTGAATACAGAGCAACTGGAGCGACTAATAGAGGCGGTGCGGGGGTATCTGGCCCCGCAGGGTCACGAGCTTCTCCTCGACGCCTATTGTGGGGTAGGAACCTTCGGGCTATCCCTGGCGAGGGAGGTGGGCCAGGTAATAGGTGTTGAGGAGAGCGACAGCGCCCTCGCCGATGCTCGGTTCAACGCCCAAGAAGGGGAAAACGTAGAGTTCATCGGAGGGCGGGTAGAAGATGCCTTGCCTGACTTGGTGAGGGTCGATGTGGCCATCCTCGATCCTCCCCGCCAAGGCTGCGGAAGGGAGGCTATCACCCACCTCGTGAGGCTTGCTCCCGCCAAGATCATCTACGTCTCCTGCGACCCGGCCACCCTGGCTAGGGATGTCAAGCGTCTGAGGGAAGGTGGCTACCATCTGGTCGAAGCCCAACCCGTGGATATGTTCCCTCAGACCTATCATATAGAAGCCGTAGCCCTTCTAGAGCGGTCGACCTCTTGACATCCAGGCCACTGGAAATTATATTTTGGGTTGCCTACCCTGCGTGGATATCCATTGGAGGTCAAGTGGCTGTAAGGCCGATCTTGCAGGCCGATGAAATGGTAGTTGGCCGGAAGGCTAAGAAGGTAAGGGACTTCGGTCCTTCCCTTAAGGCTCTGGTGCACGATATGGTGGAAACGATGCGGGCCGCCCCAGGGATCGGGCTGGCGGCTCCCCAAATCGGCGTTCCCCTGCGGGTTATCGCGGTCGAGTTGCCCCCGGTGGAGGGGGAAGAAGACCCGCAGCGAGGGAAACTTTTCGTCATCTGTAACCCCGAAATGGTGAAATCCTGGGGAGAAGAAGAGGGAGACGAAGGCTGTTTATCCCTGCCGGGCTATGTGGGGGAGGTGAAGCGAGCAAGTAGGGTGACGGTGAAAGGTCAAGATCTCAAGGGCAAGAAGATCAGGATTAAGGCCCAAGGCCTTTTGGCTCGGGCCTTGCAGCATGAGATAGATCATCTTAACGGAATGCTTTTCACCGCTCGATTGGAGAGTATAGATAGACTCCGCCGGCTGGAAAAGGCCGAAGAAGAGGCGGAGTTGGCTATCTAGCCCCAACTTCTCAGAAGGGGTATCTATTCAGAGACCTTTTCGGTCTCTGGTTTCTCCTCTGGCGATATCTCTTCCAGGGGGAGACGGGGTTCCGCCAAGGCTTCATCCGTCTGGAGGAATTTCCGGTATAGGTATCCTCCCAGGATGCGCGCGCTGCCCAGCACCGGGGCCGCCAAGAGGATGCCCAGGATCCCCCCTACCATCGCTCCCCCGATAGCCCCCACGATGACCACCACAGGGTGGAGGTTGACACTCCTTCCGATGATACGGGGCACCAACAAGTTGTTCTCCACCTGTTGAATGACCACGTAGAGGCCAGCCACCAGAAGAGCGAACCAACCATTGCTCAGAGCCAGATGCTCCGATCCTAGGAAGAAGGCTAGGGCCACAGCCGGCAGGGCAGCCAAGGCGGGCCCCAAGTTGGGGATTGTCTCCAAGATCCCGGCTAGTATCCCTAGGAGCAAGGCGTTCTTCACCCCCACGATCCACATGGTGATCGCGGTGATGCCCCCCACTGTCGAGGAGAGGATGATTTGACCCCGGAGGAAGGAGTCCCATATCTGGCCTATCTCCTTCATCAGTTGGCTCAACTCTTCCTGATATTCAGGAGGGGCCAGCCTCCCGAGGTAGGAAGTGATCTGGCCTGCGTCTTTGAGGAGGTAGAAAGAGATGATGAGGATAAAAATAAGCCAAAGGGCGCTAGAGGCCGCTCCCCGCAAGATAGTCACCGATTGGGAAGCCAGGGAGCCCACAAGGTTAGCCAACTCGCCTTGGATATCTACGAAGACGCGATAGAGATCGATGGAAAAGCCGAGGAACTCCACCGTCCGATACCTGACTGTGAGTTGGCGGAGGCTCTCAAGGATGGCTGCGAGGTCCACATCGATGGAGATGAGTTGTTGTATTAGAGGGGGAACCACTATAGAAGGGATAGCCACAAGGGCGAATATGAGGAGAAGGTAGACTATGATGGTGGCTCCAGTACGGGAAAGTTTGGCTTTCCTTAGGAGCCCCACTAAGGGGTTGAGGATATAGGCCAAAAGCACTGCCAGAGCCAGAGGCGCTACCACCGAGCGGACTCGGTAAAGAATCAAGCCCCAAAATATCATAGCGCCGGCGGCTATCAACCGTTTGGCTTGAGGGCTCCAGGGCTTGGACAAAGAGGCCACCTCCCTCCCTATTGTATAACACTCTTGCCCTGGTAGCAAGGCAGATATGGTTTATCGAGCCAGCGGACGCAGCCTTCGGAGGAAGGGTTTAGTGGCCTCGGCGACAACGGAGGGCAAAAGAAGCAAGGGTATCATCACCGCCCACTCCCTCCAACCCAAAAAGGCGGTATCGAATATCGGATCCAAGAAGGGGAGATAGATTATCGCTAGAAGGATGACCAGAGAGGCTAGAACCGCCCATTGCATATATCGGTTGGAGAGGGGGCCGATGGACCAGACAGAGGACCGCTCCGAACGGGAGGTGTAGGCTCGCAGGAGTTCTGAGATGGATAGCGTGGCGAAAGCCATGGTCTGGGCTGCCGAGAGATCGTTAGGGAACCGGCCGAGCCCCACCCTGAAGGCGATAAAGGTGATGGTGGTAATGGCGATCCCCTGGATGATGATCCCCCAGCCCATCTCCCGGTTGATGACCGGCTCATCGACAGGGCGAGGCGGTCGTTCCATAATATCTGGCTCTCCCTTCTCTAAGCCTAGGGCCAGGGCCGGAGCCCCATCGGTGATCAGGTTGAGCACCAAAAGTTGAATGGCCGTTAACGGTAAAGGCCAGCCCACCATCATAGCCAGGAAGATGACTAGGATCTCGGCTACATTGCAGGAAAGGAGATAGAAGACGAACTTGCGGATATTGGAGTAGATGATCCGCCCCTCTTCCACAGCGGAGACGATACTGGCATAATTGTCGTCGGTGAGTACCATATCCGACGTCTCCTTGGAGACGTCGGTGCCGGTAACCCCCATGGCCACACCGATATCGGCCCGCTTCAGGGCGGGGGCGTCGTTTGCCCCATCGCCGGTCATGGCTACCACATGGCCTTTCTCCTTCAGCGCCTCCACGATCCGTACCTTGTGCTGGGGCGAGACCCGGGCGTAGACATCGAACTCCTCGACACGGCCAGCGAACTCCACCTCGTCCATGTGATCCAGTTCGGCCCCGGTGAGAAGTTCACCACCGTTGTGGAATAGTTCTAAATCCTTGGCGATAGCCATCGCCGTGTCAGGATAGTCGCCGGTGATCATCACCGTGCGGATCCCTGCCCGTCGGGCCAGGGCGATAGCCTCTCGCACTTCGGACCGAGGAGGATCGATCATCCCCAAAAGGCCGACGAAGACGAGATCTTGTTCCACCTGATCCGCCTGAGGCTCTTCTGGCAGTTCCTTCAAATGTCGATAGGCTACCCCCAACAGGCGGAGGGCCTGGCTAGCCAGAGAGGCGTTCACCTGAACTATCTCATCACGCCTTTCTGGGTTTAGCGGCTCCTCCCGACCTCGCAGATAGACTCGGTCGCACAGTGGGAGCACCACATCTGGTGCTCCCTTAATATAGGCTACATAACCTTTAGTGGTTGGCTCCGGGTGGATGGTGGTCATCCGTTTCCGCTCCGCCTCGAAGGGGATCTCCGCCAGGCGGGGCTGAATCTCCTCCACCTGTTCCTTCCAGAGCCCTGCCTTGGCTGCGGCCACCACTAACGCCCCCTCGGTGGGGTCGCCGACCAACCGGTAAGTCCGCTGGATGTCTAGCCCACTGGTCTCCAGATAAGCGTCGTTACAGAGGAGAGCCCCACGTAAAAGGAGTCGGGCTCCGGGGTACTCCTCCAGATCCACCGGCTGGCCATCCCCACGAAATTCGCCTTCAGGGTGGTAGCCTTCTCCGGTGACCACCAAGAGAGAATCGTCGGCCCAGAGGCGCACCACGACCATCTGGTTTTGGGTCATTGTACCTGTCTTATCGGCACAGATGATGGTGGCGCTGCCCAAAGTCTCTACTGCGGGCAACTTGCGTAAGAGGGCGTGGCGTTTGATCAACCGCTGCATCCCCAGGGCCAGGACGATGGTGACCACGGCGGGCAAACCCTCGGGTACAGCGGCGATGGCCAAACTCACCGCCACGAGGAACATCTCTAACCACTGGACTCCCCGCAAGAGTCCGACCAGAAAGACGACCCCGCAGACAGAGAGGCAGATGACCCCCAGCCACCTGCCCAGTTGGTTCAACTTCACCTGAAGAGGGGTGGGTTCCTCCTCATAAGATTGGATCATCTCGGCGATGAGGCCGATCTGGGTGTGCATCCCCGTGGCGAAGACCACGCCCCGCCCCCGGCCATAGGTGACCAAGGTCCCCATGTAGGCTGAGTTACTCCGATCGCCTAGGGGGATCTCTCGGTCGAGAACGACCTCCGCTCTCTTTCGCACGGGTATCGATTCGCCGGTGAGAGAGGCCTCATCGATCTGGAGGTTGACACTTTCCACCAACCTCACATCGGCAGGAACGTAGTTGCCGCTCTCCAATAGGACGAGATCCCCAGGCACCATCTCTTGGGCGGGGATGGTCTGGCGATGGCCATCGCGGATCACTCGGGCTTCGGGGGCGGTCATCCGCCTAAGGGCCGCCAGCGCCTCCTCTGCTTTGGACTCCTGGACGACGCCTAGTACCGCGTTGAGGATGACGATGGCCAAAATAGCGACCGCTTCAACGTAGTCGCCCAAAAGAAAGGAGACTAGGCTAGCGGCGATGAGGATGAGGACCAAAAAGTTATTAAACTGGTCCAAGAGCATCCGCCAGAAGCCTGGCCGGGGTATCTCTCGCAACTGGTTAGGCCCGTAGCGAGCCAGGCGATGGGCCGCCTCCTCGGCGGTGAGCCCTCTCTGGGGGTGAGTATCGAATTTGGTCGCGACCTTGCTAGCCTCTTGGCTATGCCAGGCTATATCTTTGTCTTCCATAAGCGAAAAAGAGCAAGAAAAGGACGTCGCTACAGGAGCGACGTCAACCTTTCATACAATCGCTCTCTAACCAGGCCGTCTCCGTCCACCACGGTTTCGGGAGTGGGGCCTTCTAGCGGGCCGGGGGTCCATGGCTCTGGCTTTCTCCGGGGTCCAGCCCTCGAGTACTGCCCGCCGCGAGAGCCGGATCTTATCCTCGGCATCGATATCGATCACCATCACCATGATCTCATCGCCTACGTGAACCACATCTTCTACACTTGGCACTCGGTAATCGGCCAACTGCGAGATATGAACTAGCCCGTCTTTGCCGGGCAGGATCTCCACGAAGGCGCCGAAGTCTGTTACTCGCACTACCCTGCCGGTGTATATCTTGCCCACCTCTGCCTCTTCGGTCAGGCCTTTGATCATAGCCACCGCCTTCTCGCTCGAAGCCCCATCAGTGGAAGCGATGAAGACCGTCCCGTCATCCTCTACATCGATCTTGGCCCCTGTCTCCTCCACGATCTTGCGGATGGTCTTGCCCCGGGGTCCGATGATGAGGCCGATCTTCTCCGGATCTATCTTGATTAAAGTGATCCGTGGAGCGTGGGGAGAGAGTTCCTTGCGAGGCTGAGATATCGTCTCTGCCATCTCCTCTAAGATGAAAAGCCGGGCCTCCCGCGCCTGGGCTAGCGCCTCCTCTAAAATCTGATAATCGACGCCTTGTCCCTTGATATCCATCTGTAGGGCGGTGATCCCCCTTCTCGTGCCCGCCACCTTGAAGTCCATATCTCCTACCGCGTCCTCTAGCCCTTGAATATCGGTGAGGATGGCATATCGGCCATCCTCCTGAATGAGGCCCATAGCGATACCGGCCACAGGGGCCTTGATAGGAACCCCTGTGTCCATGAGAGCCAGGCTGCTAGAGCAGACACTGGCCATGGAGGTGGAGCCGTTGGAGGAGAGCACC
>Ga0209979_1000221_pt1 | contig 88464 bp, 87 predicted proteins | sample AnhtaG_FD_183114 | JGI IMG/M metagenome (GOLD analysis project Ga0209979, IMG submission 183114) | Deep subsurface microbial communities from Anholt, Denmark to uncover new lineages of life (NeLLi) - Anholt_01485 metaG (SPAdes) (version 2) | ecosystem: Environmental > Aquatic > Marine > Oceanic... | reverse complement strand
AGTGCTTCGATTCGCAATTACGCTCACGTATTGTGCAAAGTTATGGGGCCGTTCTTGCTCACTCGGCTCGGCCGAGCTCGTCGCGGGCAGCACTAAGTCCTGAGTGAATAAATTCGTTACCGAATTTATGAATCGAAGGACTAAGCGTGGTGTACTGTCTCAGGCGGTCAGCTATCAGTACCCGGCAATCAGCAATGAGAGATTAGGCCCTATCCCCGGCAATTGTTATCCCACCCGGCAGGCATGTAAATGTCAAATTGAAAAGCCCAAAGCGTCTGGTTTTTTCATCTGGCAATCCTTTCCCTACTGTCTTCCGTCTCCTGTATTCTGTCTTCCTAAGCGAGGTGTCTTTTTGAAAGAATTAACCGGATGAAATAGGTGGAGGATTCCATCAAGCTGTGGGGCTGAGCAAAATTCAAGGAAATAAGGGAAAAAGCGATTTAAGGGAATTCTTTATTGCATCCCGGATATGTTCTGTGGGTACTCTGACCTTGAGGGCCTCTTTCTTGCTATACTTAGTTGGCCAGTGCACGGGATGGAGTATCCGCAGGTTAGGCTCCTTGATCAAGCACGATTTCAGAAACGCGGGTAAATCATGGATCTTCTTGAAGTCGAGATCAGAGGCTATTATGTATGATTTTAGATATTTTTCAGCGGCTTGATGAAAATGAAAGCAAATCTGAGCGGTTACAAGGCCAAGTGCGAAAGGCCCTGACATAGATTCGCTTAAAAGCTATTAGGTTCTTGACAAGAAAGTAGTATTAACTTTAGCATTAAGTAAATATTAACCTCCCTGTATTGATGGATGTTTGAAAGGAGAAATAAAATATGAACCTTACCGTAAGAAGAAGTCTTAACATCCTGTTGATCTTAGGAGTTGCGACCATGTGTTGGGGTTGTGGCACGAGTGAGGAAAAAAAGGCCAAGCACCTGGCCAATGCCAAAAAATATGTCGAGAGTTCTGAATACAACAAGGCTGTAATTGAGTATAAAAATGTAATCCAGATCGATCCAAAAGATGCCTTGGCCTACTATGAGTTAGGCGAGGTTTATTTAAGGTTGAAAAGAGGACCAGAGGCATTTCGCTCTTTTCAGCGAGCAACCGAACTTGATCCCGACCATCTCGATGCCCAGGTGAAGCTGGGTAATATCTATCTTCTGAGCAAAAGAACAGAGGAGGCAAGGAAAAAGGCGGAACTGATTTTAGCAAAGAACCCAGAGCATATTGATGGATTAATGCTCCTGTCAGGTATTCAGGTTCGAGAGAAAAAGATGGATGAGGCAATTCAAACCCTGGATAGGGCTAAAAATATTGATCCTAAACAGGTCAAGGTTCGATTGGCACTCGGGCGTCTGCTCTTCCTGGCCGGGAGATACAAAAAGGCAGAGGCAGAATACAAAAGTGCACTGGTGCAAGACCCAAAATCACCGGTTCTCAGGGTCGAGCTGGCAAAACTATACGCGAAAATGGGTCGCCGTGATGAGGCTGAAAAGGAACTGAAAATGCTGGTTGCGGACTCATCATCTAAACATACCTCGCTCATAATGCTTGGGCAGTTTTATGAAAATGCGGAGAAATGGAAGGAGGCAGAGGAAACATACCAGGAGGCTGTTAGGGCCGCACCTGAGCATAATGTCGGCCCCTTAATGATTTTAGCGAATTATTATGCCCGCCGGAACTCCTACGATTCTGCCCTGAAGACCATGGAGAAGGCTGCCTCCATAAAAGGAGAGGATACCAATATTCAAGTCGCCATTGCCCAACTCCACTTTGCATACAAGCACTTTCCTGAGGCCGAGGAAAGGGTTAGCACTGTTCTTGAGAAGGACAAGGGACATCCTGCGGCAAACCTGATAAAAGGGAGGCTTTTGCTCAATAAGGCCGAATTTTCTGAGGCTGTACCCTCTTTTGACATTGCCATCAAAAATGAACCCCGCATGGCAGATGCTTATTTTTACAGGGCCCTGGCTTTGTTGGGCAAGAAAGAGGAGGCACTGGCCCGGAAGGACCTTATCCGGGCAGTCGAACTCAACCCGAGACTTATTGGCGCAAGGCTGATTTTAGCACGATTTTATCTGGGAGAAAGAAATCTGGATCTGGCTCGACAAGAGCTAGAGGAGGTTTTAGGCCAGGATCCAGAAAATATTGAGGCACTGGTTTATAAAGGTAATCTGGCGCTATTGGGAAAAAACCCTCTCGATGCTGAGAAGAGCTTTAAAAAGGTGATCGAATTAGCGCCCAAAAATGCAATAGGTTACAGCAGGTTGGGTTTCCTTTACCTATTGAAAAAAGAACATGAAAATGCATTAGAGGAGTTTGCCAAAGCCCTGAAACTGCAACCCGGACTCCAGGATGCGTTGACCTATACTGTTTTAATCTATCTCGAACAAAAACAATTTGATAGGGCCCTCGAATTCTGTGATCAACAATCTCAAGGTTTGCCAAAGGATTCAATATCCCTGGCCTTTATCTATGATCTTAAAGGGAGAATCTATTTGGTAAGCGAAAAGATTGCTCAGGCCAAAACGAGCTTCGAGAAGGCTATCGAGATCAACTCTGAAATATTATTTCCCTATATAGCCCTGGCCAGGGTTTATTTGAGAGAAAAGGATACTGACAGGGCTATTTCCAAATACCAGGAGGTTCTGACCAAGAGGCCCTCCTACCTTCCTGCATATATGTCACTGGGGACTATTTATCAACAAATGGGGAATATTAAAGAGGCAGAATCTTATTATCGAGAGGCACTTGAGATCAGAAAGGACTTTGCACCAGTGGCCAACAACCTGGCCTGGTTGCTGGCTGAGCATGGAGGAAATATAGATGAGGCCCTGGGTTTGGTACAAATGGCCAAGGAAAAGATGCCAAAGGACCCCTCAATTATGGATACCCTGGGTTGGATATATTACAAAAAAGGTCTGTATCGCAGCGCCATCGTAGAATTACAGGAGAGTCATGAAAAGATGCCAACAAACCCAGTGGTACTGTATCATCTGGGCATGGCATATCTGAAAAACAAGCAGAAGGAAGAGGCCAAAGCAGCCCTCGAAAAGGCCCTTGAGCTCGATAAAGAGTTCCCGGGATACAAGGAGGCCCGCCAAGCATTGAAGGATATAAGATGAATCATATCTCTTTCAGGGTACTTTTTATTTGCATATTTCTGCCACCTATTATGTATATATTTTCAATCCAAATCCTTGAAGAATACGTGCAGAAGAGACGGTCAAAAGAGTTGATGAATGTCACGATTCAAGATTTTGAGGCGCTCTATAGTGGAAGACACAGCATTAAGGAGGAGATAAACACGAATATCGAACGATATTTAGAAAACGATACACTAAGGAGTCTTGGTGTTACTACCAAGATTCTGGTCACTACTAAGAAAGGGAAATTGCTGTATCCTTATTATTATGAAGAAGCAGGTATAGATTTTAGCCAAAATAGGGCATTTGATAGCGATAGTGGAGAGTCATTCAATTATATTAAAATAGCGGAAGAGAATTTTCAGATATTAGATGATGGCATTATGTTATCAGTAGATGTGAAAGTCAGACACAACAGTTGGCTTACTAATTGCATTCTGATTGTATATCTATTCTCCTCGATATTCATACTGTATTGGTATTATAAAAAGAGGGTCAAGGAGTGGGTGGTCCAGAGAGAGAATGAACAAAAACGGATTGATCTCTTTTCAGGGAAATTGGCTCAGAGCGAGGGATCCCTGGAAGAGCTCTCTAAAAAGGAAGGAGACTATGTCAGCAAGATACAAACACTTAAACACGATAAAGAGGATTTGAAATCCGATATTCTGCACCTCAAGGATGAAGTGGATACTCAGAAGAAAAAGTCATTGGAGATAGATGAGATCCTTGAGGAGATGGAAAGGCTCGAGGAACAAGCCGACAAAAATATAGCCCTGAAACAAGAGAAGGAGCGTGAAATTAACCAACTAAGAGAAGAAATAAACCAGTTGAAAGTGATAGAGAAACAAAGTGCAAAAAAAAGAAAAAGAGATATCGAGTCTGTAGAAAAAAGATTTAATACTATCTATAAGAGGTTGATTTTTCATAAAAAAGCTATTGAAGGTTACCTGACATTACCACAGGATTTTCAATTAAAGGCCGAAGAGATGATCCACAGATTGAATGAGGATGATTCTTTAGTGAGTATTAAGAGAAAATTCTTTAGTAAAAAAGGGGGGAGATCACCTATATTTGAGGCAATCTTCTCTTATTCTGGCAGAATATATTTCAAAAAAAGAGATGACAAAAGAATGGAAATAGTTACTATTGGCACCAAAAATACACAAGAACAGGATATAACGGTTATTGAGAGTATATCATAGATGATAGTTTCGTAAAAAAATTAATGAGTTACGGAAATGTCATAAGTTCAGCTTTGTCTGGAAAGACATAACAAGGAGAGTGTAATGAAAAAAACACTGTTTATTATTGAAGACGATAACCATGTTCTTTCTATGATGAAGAACTATTTTGAATACTTAGGTTATAATACAGTAACTGCTTCAGATGGAATGGAAGGATTGAAAATGCTCAAATCTGAAAACTACGATCTGGTGATCACAGATATAGTTATGCCCTATGTTAGCGGACTCGGAATTATCTCTCTTATCAAAGAAAGATCCCCCGATGTACCGGTTATAGCCATCACTGCATATGGGGAAAACCCTGAAAGACTTGCAGCTGAAAAACAGGCAGATATAGTATTAAGAAAACCATTTGATATGGCAAAATTAAGAGATCATGTATCAAAATTACTGGGGAGCTAATACAGCTTGATTTTTTAGGACCTAAGGGCTTTTGAGATAACTCCACCTAGTTTCTTTAAATCGAAGGGCTTGATAATAAGGCCCTTTATGGCACTTTTCAAGCCCGCATCTGTTATGTTTACGGTGGCATCCTGGTAGCCAGAAATGACCACTATTCGTGCTGCACGATCATTCTCAAGAATTTTTTTTGCGCACGCTGCTCCATCCATCTGAGGCATCCTCCAATCCAACAAAACTAGATCAGGTTTTTGCCTTTTGTAATGTTCAATGGCCTGACTACCGCTTCTTACTGAATCTACGTCATACCCTATCGCCTTGACCATATTTCCAAGACCTCTTAAAACCCCCGGTTCATCATCTACAATCAAAACCTTTTGTCCTTTCCCGCGTGCGATTTTCAGGGGAAATTCTGATTCAATCCGGTCAAACTCCTCAGCTATGGGAAAGGTAACTTTGGATACTGTCCCTTTACCTGGTTGTGATGATACAGATATAGTACCATGGTGTTCTTCTATAATACCATGAGTTATCGACAGACCTAGCCCGGTTCCTTTTCCAACATCTTTAGTGGTATAAAAGGGGTCAAATATACTCTTCAAGGTCTCTTCATCGATACCACATCCGGTGTCGGAAATGGTAACTATAACCCTCTGCTTATCTCTTTTTGCTTTTATCCTGAGCTCACCACCATCTGGCATTGAGTCTCGGGCATTATTACATAAGTTCATAAAAACCTGATTTAGATTTGAATGATCACCCCTAATTGGTAATGGCCCCTCTATCTTCGTAACAATCCTTATCCTTGTATCAAAGGTATTACTGATTATCTTATAAGTTTCGTCGAGAACAGCCTTTAAATCCAAGGGAAGCATCTCTACTTCATCTTCTTGCCTGGAGAATTTCAACAGGCTATCAACGAAATCAGAGCCCTTTTTTACTGATTCATTGACATCCCTTGTAACTGTTTGTAATTGCTTATCTTTTCTATATGCCATCTGAAGAAACTGACTACCACCCATAATAGCTTGTAAAACATTTCTAAAATTATGGGCCACGCCGCCCGCCAGCCTGCCTAAAGACTCCATCTTCTGGGCGTGAAAAAGCTGTCTTTGAAGTTTCTGCTGATTTTCAACCGCCTCTTTTTGTGCGGTTACATCTTCATAGATGAATACGATTTCTCCACTGGGCAGCTTATAAACATAACTCTTCCTCCAGGATGTAACTCTCGTATCTCTATATAGCATGGGAGGATGATCTTCAGGCTTTCCTGTTTTCCAGACCCTCGTAAGTATCTCAAAAAGGCCACAATCTCTAAAACCTGGAAACACGGTGAGGACACTCTTATTGATGATGTCCTCCTTTTTTATGTTATCTATCTTTTCAGCAGCCTTGTTGAAATCTTTAAAGACAAAATCTGTACCACCACCTATCGCCTCGAATATAGCAACACCATTACTCATGTTTTCGAACACCGCTCTGAACCTCGATTCACTGTCTTGTAATCTATCTTGAGTCTTCTCTAATTGGTTCGTTCTCCGTGCAACCAATTTTTCCAGATCTGAGTAAAGCCGCGCATTCTCTATGGCAATACCTGCAGTGTTACTTAAGCCAGTAAGCACTTCGAGGTCATCCTTTCTGAATCCTCCAGGCAATCCAATTGAGTCGACATAAATTACTCCCTTAACATCCCCTTTATAGCTGAGCGGTACACACATAACCGACCCGACTTTCATCCGTTCCATGCTATCAGAAAGGTCAGTTTTGTCTACAGAGCGGGTATCGCTGATCATTACAGGCTTACCGCCCTTTATAGCTCTATGAACGATAGTCCTGCTGTAATTAATCTTAGAGAAGGGGCCTATCCTACGCTCCATTCTCGTCCTTGAAACCACCTCTTGTAATCTGCCCGTTTCCTTGTTTAACAATAGTATAGCACCACGATCGATTCTCTTTAAAAGATCGAAAATCCGATCTATCACCTCGCCTAACAGTTCATTGATATTAAGGGATTGAGCAAAGATGTTGGACACCTTAAGGAGTAATTCCAGACTCTGTACATAGTCCCTGGCACCACCCTTTGTCAAAAGGGGCTCGCTTTTATCAAAGGGTGTCTCTTGTACCGGTGCATGAGAGGGTTGAGCCACTGTTTTGGCAGAAGGTCTTTCTTGGAATGATAGAACCGTGTTTCCTATCCTCACATTACTGTCTTCTTTTATCTCAACCTCCAAAGCCGATTCTATCTTCCCCCCCTCGATAAAGACCCCTCCTAGGCTATTGAGATCTATTATAAAAAGGGCATTATTTTTCTTGAGAACCTTGGCATGATGCCGTGAAACTCCCCTGTCTGAGATACGGATATCATTGTCAGAGGATCTTCCGATAGTCGTGATGCCATCACGAAGGGTAAAAGACTTACCCTTGTCCGGACCATCAGTGACATACAGTTTATTCAAAATTCCCCCCGAAAAACAGTAACCTGCAAGATCCTTACTTCATTAATTTGAACTCTTCGATTCTGTTTAAAAGGGTCTTATAACTCACCTGCAGTAATTCTGCCGCATTCTTCCTGTTCCAGCGTGTCAGTTCCAAGGCCTTGCAAATGGCCCGCTTTTCAACCGCAGCAATGTATTGCCCGCGTATCGTCTTTAAACAAACGTTTCTCTTATCCTTGATCAGTTGTTCTATTTTTCTGTTATCCCAGACTTGATAGAGATCACTACTCTTAGAGTTCGGAACTTCTTCCTCTCTATCTGTCACTTCTCTAGGCTTCAAATCAGTATAAATCATATCTGTCTTTTGCAAGGCTATGATCCCTTTGATTGTATTTTCCAATTCTCGAACATTACCAGGCCAGTGGTATTTTTGAAAATGTTCCTTTACAGAATCATCGATATGGACACGCTCTTTCTTTAGTTCACTACAATATTTATCCATAAAGTAATCTGTTAAGAGAAAAATATCTTCCTTTCTTTCTCTTAGTGTAGGTACTACGATAGAAATTACATTGAGACGGTAATACAGGTCGGTCCTGAAGTCATTGTTTATAATCTTCTCCTCCAGATTTGCATTGGTAGCGGCTATTATCCGGACATCTATCGGTTTCTCATTTACACTGCCAAGCCTTGATAGTTTCCGGTCTTCCAATACCTGGAGGATCTTTGCTTGAAGCGGAAGGCTAAGCGATCCTATCTCATCTAAAAAAATGGTTCCTCGATCAGCCGTCTCAAACTTTCCCGGCTTATCGTGAGTAGCGCCCGTAAAGGCCCCTTTATTGAAACCGAACAGTTCGCTCTCCAATAACTCGCTCGGTATGGCTGCACAATTGACTGTAACAAAGCTTTGCTCTTTTCGTTTAGATCTGAGATGAACAGCCCTAGCTACTAACTCTTTACCTGTACCACTCCCTCCCCGTATCAGGACAGTCACATTCTTGTCACTCACCTTTTCTATTTTTTCTCTAACCGACTTTATCGCATCACTCTCACCTACAATCACTGGATATTCTGCATTCCAAGAAGATCTTTTAGATATCAAGTGCTTTTCCATCGCCTCGCAATACCCTTTTTATAAACCTTATAAGAAACTAACGTCAGGTGCGCAATCTAGACATAAAGATCAATCTTGAAGTATTTATACTATTGATTTAGGACTTTGTCAATTCTCTAGGAACTCATCGCAGGCTTACCTTCCGCGGGGATCATCATTGCTACTATATATGATGTCTCAGGCAAAGACGTATCCCTTCTGCTCTCCGTCCCTTATGTCTGACTCCCTAGTGTTACGTCCCAGAGATAAGTTACATAATTTAGCCAATGGCTTTGTCTCTCGAAAAACTACTTTTAAATCCGAAATTCGAATATCGAAACTCGAAACAAATTCCAATTCCAAATGACCAAAATTGAAAACATGTTTAGAACATTTGAGATTTGAATTTCGATATTGTTTCGGATTTCGGATTTCGTGCTTAGAATTTGTCATCCTAAAAGCTGGAAAACGATAATACAGTCTGATTGATTTTTATAATTTACTTTTGGGACATGATACTAGGTAACACTCTACTTTTCCCTTGTCGATGTGGTCAGCCACGGTCGCTCTTGCGCCCTGATGAACCCGTATTACACTGTATTTTTTGCCCCGGCTATCGAAGAGCAGTTGCGTGTGATTGGCCGCATCTATAGAAAGTATGGATTTATTGACGAGGACACAGATTCCTTGCGGGGGCGTGAACTGGGTTTGGCAGTGGCCAACGGTATGATCAAATTCAGCAAGTTCTTGGACTTCCCTACCCGCCTTCGTGACGTGGAGGGCATCAGTGAACTGCACATACATCGCTGCCTCACAGCCGCGAAGAACCCGCAGCTTGATATGAAACTCAGGAATATGCCTGTCTCGCTCAACGCTGATCTCGTGGAAGGATACATGAGACCTCTCCTTGAGGCTGCCTGGGGAGGTGAATTCGAGAAAATCAAAAATATGTAGCGGGTAGGATTAGGGCAGACCTGTCTAACTGAACCCAGATGTTGCTGGCATCCGCGCCCTTTATAGACTTTGGCGTACCGTGTCTTACCTGTTTCATCCTTGACATACCTTCTTTTATTTACTATATTTCCGACTCCCTAAGGCAATAGTCGGATTTCCCAACAACAATAATACTTAAATACTTGGAGGCCCCAATGAGTATCGACATACATGAGTTCACGGACATTGACCCAGGCGAACGTGTGCTTATGGGGCCAGGACCAAGCAACGTGCCTGCACGCGTGATACAGGCCATGTCCGCTCCCTGCGTTGGTTACCTGGACCCCTATTTTCTATCTGTCATGGATGAAACCCAGAGTTTGCTTAGATTTCTCTTCCAGACGGAAAACCCCCTCACCATACCGGTTTCTGGTACAGGTACTGCAGGAATGGAAACCTGTCTTGTCAACCTCGTAGAACCGGGAGAAGAGGTAGTGGTGTGCATAAACGGGTTTTTTGGCATCCGAATGGCAGACATCGTTAGGCGCCTCGGTGGCCAACTGATCCGCGTTGACGGCGAGTGGGGCAGAGCAATTGATCCGGAGGCAGTGCAAAAGGCGGTCCAGGGAAGAAGCCCAAAACTTCTTGCTGTGGTGCATGCGGAGACCTCCACAGGGGTCTGTCAATCCATTCAAGAAATTGCGAGTATTGCCCACAACTCGGGTGCCCTGTTGCTTGTGGACATGGTCACCTCACTTGGGGGGATGGAAGTGGCTGTGGATAGCATGGGGATTGATGCAGCTTACAGCGGAAGCCAAAAATGTATATCCTGCCCTCCCGGCCTAGCCCCCATCTCATTCAGCCCTGCCGCCATGAAAGCCCTCGATAGTCGCAAGACTCCGGTGGCAAGTTTTTATCTCGATATGAGCATGGTCCACAGGTACTGGGGTGCTGAGAGAAAATACCACCACACCGCGCCCATCAATATGATCTATGCACTTCGTGAGGCATTGCGCATCATTGCAGAGCAGGGACTTGAGGCACGTTTTGCCAGGCACCAGCTGAACCACAGGGCCCTTGTGGCCGGCATAGAGGCGATGGGGCTTGCCATGCTTGTTCCCGAATCCGAGCGCCTGCCTATGCTAAACGCCATCTGCATTCCAGAGGGCGCAGACGATGTGAAAGTGCGAAAGGCACTTCTCAATGATTTTGGAATAGAGATCGGCGCCGGTTTCGGCGACCTTCAAGGCAAGATCTGGCGCGTGGGATTGATGGGCCACTCCTCTTCCAGAAAAAACGTCTTCATCTTTCTCTCAGGCCTGAAGAGCGTACTGAGGTCCCAGGGTGTTAAGGTCCAAGCAGGTGCCCTTGAGGCTGCATCGGCGGTTTATGCAGAAGCTTGATACAGGATAGGGAATTTGGATGGACAGCAAAGGGATTATCGACCGGCTTCAAAAGATCATAGAACCGGGCTATGTTCTCTCGTCTGAGATGGATCTCACCTTGTATGGCTATGACGCCTCTTTAGAGAGGGGCAGACCTGAGGTGGTTGTTCTGCCTGGTTCAACAGAAGATGTTTCCAGGGTGGTAGCCCTGGCCTGTCGAGAGAAGATACCGGTCGTTGGCCGTGGATCCGGCACCAATTTGAGTGGTGGAACCATTCCTACTGAAGGGGGGATCGTGGTTCACTTTTCACGGATGAACCGGATCCTGGATATCGACATTCCCAACCGTACCGTAACCGTTGAGCCGGGCGTCATCACCCTCGATCTTCAAAGCCGTATGCTCAATCAGGGCTTTCTTTATGCCCCGGATCCAGCCAGCCAGAAGGTTTCCACCATAGGTGGGAACCTCGGTGAGAATTCCGGAGGCCCCCACTGCCTGAAATACGGGGTCACAACCAACCATGTCCTGGGCGCTGAGGTCGTGCTTTATGATGGTACCGTCGTCTGGACAGGTGGCAAGTCCCAAGATCATCCAGGCTATGATCTTACTGGCCTTCTCGTGGGCAGTGAAGGCACCCTGGGTCTGGCGACCAAGATCATTCTTAGGATCATCCGAGCACCTGAAGCGATCAAGACAATATTGGCCATCTATGGCACCGTTGAAGATGCGAGCAACACAGTTTCAGCCATTATTGCGGAAGGCATCGTCCCTGCCACTTTGGAAATGATGGATAACCTGATTATGACCGCAGTGGAGGAATCAGTCCATGCCGGATATCCGCTTGATGCCGCGGCCGTCCTGATTATTGAACTTGACGGGATGTCTGACGGGATGGACCGCCAAGCTGAAAAGATCCTTGAGATCTGCAAAAGAAATCATGTTAGAGAGATTCAACTTGCAAAGGATAATGTCGAGAGGGAGAGGCTTTGGGCGGGCCGTAAGGGGGCGTTCGGCGCTGTTGCCCGGCTGAGGCCCAGCTACATGGTTTGTGACGGCACTGTCCCTCGAACCAAGCTACCGGAGGTTCTAAGCAGGGTCCTCGAGATAGGCAAAAAGTATGGTGTCCTTATCGGGAATGTCTTTCACGCAGGCGACGGAAATCTGCATCCCTTGATCCTGTTTGATGAGAGAGATAAGGATGAGCTTGAGCGGGTTCGGAAAGCGGCCTCTGAGATCCTAAACATATGCGCCGATGCAGGAGGAACCATCAGCGGGGAACATGGAATCGGCCTCGAAAAGATCAAGGAGATGACCTTGATCTTTTCAGAGGCTGACCTGGGGGCCATGCGTCAGGTGAAGAGGGCGTTTGATCCAGCCGATATCTTGAACCCCGGGAAGATTCTACCGGGCCAGTGAGGCCTTCTCTAAAATTAGGTGACCTCTTGAAAGGGAGAGAAGCGTAAAGAGCATTCACATGACAACAAACACTTATAGGTTGGAGTCTCTCCAGGAAATTGTGGGCCCGGAATATATCAAGGGTGATGCTGAAACCCTTTCAACTTATTCCGTTGACGGCATGAAGCCGTGGGCGGTAGTATTTCCCGGGGATATTGAACAAGTATCAGAGGTGGTCCAGCTGGCCGGTAAAGAGAAACTCGCCCTGATTCCCTGGGGGAGCGGCTCCAAGATAGCCATGGGAAATCCACCCGTAAGAGTCGACCTGGCCATCTGCACGAGCCGGCTCAACAGGGTCATTGACATGGATACAGCCAACCTTACTGTCACAGTCCAGGCTGGCATGAGATTCAAGGATATCCAGTCTATCTTAGGTACACTAGAAGGGAAATCTATGCCCCACAAGGATCCTGCTGATCGAGGGGAAAAAGACTGCTTTATTCCCCTGTCACCTCCTTGCATAGATTCGGCAACGCTGGGGGGGATCATTGCTGCCAACTCCAGTGGTCCCACCAGGCTTTTATACGGTTTGCCGAGGGATATAGTCTTGGGTGTTCGGTATGTGGCTTCCAATGGAGAGATCATCAGGATGGGAGGCAAGACAGTAAAGAATGTTTCCGGGTATGATATGTGCAAGCTGATGATCGGTTCCCAGGGAAGTCTTGGCATTTTATGCGAAGTCACACTCAGGTTGCTTCCTTTGCCTGAGCGTTCAGGCACCTTTGTTTCTACCTTTGCCAGTCTCAGCCAGGCCTCCAGTTTTGTTGATCTCCTGTTCCAAACCAGCTTGCTGCCAGCATCCGTGGAGATATTGAACAGCAGGGCCTATGAGCCCTTGAGGCCAGATGCAGCAGCAGAGCTGAAAGCAGGCGGGTATGCTGCCGCCGTGGCCCTGGAGGGAGTTCAGGAGGCCGTCGACCGTATGTCATCTGAAATCAGGGAAATGGCCTTAGAATCGGGCGCCAAGGGGCATAGTTATATCCAAGAAGATCAACATGGGGTTTTTTGGGAGGGATACAGCAATCTGGTTCCCGGGTTGTCTGGCAGCTACCCGGATTTGGTATCCTTCAAGCTCAACTACCCAATCTCCAGGTATCTTGAGGTTATCGAATTGGCCGATTCACTCATCTCGGACCGCAGTCTCGACCATGCGCTCCTGGCCCATGCAGGAAGCGGTATAACCATGATCCACATTCTGCTTGACCAGGGCAATACCAGTGACTTAGACAGGATTGTCTCTGTTGCAGAAAGGCTCCTGGATCGATGCCGGGCTATTGGAGGCAATCTCGTCATTGACAGGGCCAAGCCCGAGTTGAAACGGAGATTGCCTGTATGGGGACTATCACGAGAAGACCTGATGGTGATAAAGAGGATAAAAAACCAGATGGACCCATTGGGAGTTTTCTGCCCAGGCCAATTTGTTGGTGGGATTTGAATCATTAAGAGACACACATGAATATTGTCCAGTTGCGCAAATTGTCCTATGAGGAAGTTGCCAAGTGCAACCGATGCGGCTTCTGCCTGCCCAGTTGCCCTATTTACTGTGTTCAAAAGGTAGAATCCGCTTCTCCCAGAGGCATGAACGCCATCACCCGCGCAGTCATTGAGGGGGATTTGACATGGAGCCCTGAAATTGAGAAATCCATCTTCAGTTGTCTCGGCTGCGGGGCATGCACTGTTGCTTGTTTCCCCTCTTTGAAGACAAAGGACGTGGTCTTTCGAGACCGAGAATGCCTGTTTCATGAGGGAATCTATCCAAAGATTGTTGATCGCCTGACCCGATATATTGCGGAAAATCACAATATTTCCGATGAGGGCAATGAGGAACGTGGTGATTGGCAGGAGTTTCTGAAGGATTTTCCGGAAGGCAACCTGGAAAAAGACCACGCTGAGGTGGTCTATTTTGTGGGGTGTGTCTCATCCTTTTTCCCTATGGCTCAAAAGATCCCGGCGAACATGGCACAAATTATGAAAAGAGGCGGTGTGGACTTCACCATTCTGGGCGGTGAAGAGTGGTGCTGCGGTTATCCTCTCATCGGCGCAGGTGTGCCGGAAAAAACGAAGGCGCTCATGGATCACAACCTTGAAAAGGTCAAGGGGGTGGGAGCCAAGAAAATCGTTTTTACCTGCCCTTCCTGCTATCACACCTGGAAGACATTTTATAAGCCCGATGTAGATATTCTCTCCTCCAGTGAGCTTCTACAGCATCTCCTCCTGGAGCACCTGATTTCCTTCAAGGAAATCAATGCCACGGTGACGTATCATGATCCCTGCGATTTGGGAAGGAACACCGGCGTCTTTGAGCCTCCCCGAGAGGTGCTTAAGGCCATTCCGGGTATACGCCTGGTAGAACTCCCCAACAATCGGCAGATGTCCATGTGCTGCGGCGGTGGGGGAAATCTCGAAATGGTTGATCCCGAACTTTCCGGAAGGGTAGCCCAGATAAAGATCGAAGAGATCCTGAAGACTGGAGCAGATATGGTGGTGTCTTCCTGTCAGCAATGCCTCCGGACTATCTCCACCAGGGCCCGCAGGCAGAAGATCGACCTGGTCGTCAAAGACCTGACGGATCTGGTTATTGAGGCTCTCATTTGAAGAGAGGTTAAAGGGAAAAAGACCTTGAGGCAGCAACACCTAAATCAAAGGCCTTCAAATTCGCCTCCAAGAATGCCTGCCTTGTTGTCTTAGAAATTGTCTCCTTGAGTATACCCTCATCCAGTGGAACGATCTTAGTTCCGATCAGTGCCCCGAGCATAACCATATTCAAGGACAAAGGGTTTCCAGCCATTGCTGCCAGCTTGTCACCGTCCACGGTTATTAGCGAGCAAACCTTATCCTTAATTAAAGCAACTATCTTAGCAATATCAGGATAAGCCCCCTGCCCTATTGCCACGGTAAAGGGAGGAAGGGGATGAAGGTTGGTGATAATCACCGTATTCCTGTTGCATTTATTCAAGGCCCTCACTGTCTCCAGTGGCTCAAAACCCATCAAGATATCGGCCTCACCTTTTGAAACGATTGGACTCCTCGCTCCCATAACAAGCGCTGACTCAACAATACCACCCCTCTGGGCCATTCCATGAATCTCACTTGCTACCACAGGGATTCCAGCTGCTAAACAGGCCTTACCAAGCAACCTCGTTGCAAGGAGATTTCCCTGACCTCCGACACCGACAAAGACTATTCGCTTGGTTTCTATAGCTCACCCCCTACTCTTTAATGGAAGAATAGCATTATCAGGACAGATCTGTGCGCAAACACTGCAGCCGATACAAAGGTTTTCGTTTATCATCGTTTTACCATCGGCTCTATAGATGGCCGGACATGCCAGAAGATTAATACAGTCGCGATGCTGCGTGCATTTATCCTGATTGACATAGAATGCCCTAGCCTTTTTAGCCCCCTTAACGACCCTGGCGTACAGGGGACAGGGCTCCTGAGATATGATAACCGAGATCCCATCAAAATCCTTTGACGCCTGTGCCGCTGCAATGCTCTTCTTGATCCGAAGTGGATTAACGACCTGGACATGCTCCACACCGCAACCTCTTACCACCGACTCGATCGAAATCTGCGTAGTTTCAACACCCATGGGAGCTGTATCTACTCCGGGGTGAGGCTGGTGTCCTGTCATGGCAGTTGTCCCATTATCAAGGATTACTAAGGTAAATTTGTGGTTATTGTGAACAGCGTTTATCAGTCCAGGAATACCTGCATGGAAAAAGGTCGAATCCCCGATAAACGAGACGACCCTCTGATCTGTGACCCTTGATATACCACAGGAGGAACCCACTGAGCCACCCATACAGATAACGATATCGGCCATGGACAAGGGAGGAAGCATGCCCAAGGTGTAGCAGCCAATGTCTGACGGGTAAATAGCATCCGTCCCATAAACCTTCTTTACTGCATAGTACATGGCCCTATGGGGGCAACCAGCGCAGAGATTAGGTGGCCTGCGCGGAAGATCAGGAATATCTCCTACATCTACCGCCTCTGGGGAGGTATCATCCACCCCGAAATAAGCGGCGATAGTTCTTCGGACAAGGCCAGGATCAAGCTCATAGAGTCGTGAAAAAAGGCCATCTCCCTTGCCATTTATAGGGATACCTATCCCTTTAGATTGGGCGATTGACCTGATGTCATTTTCCATTACCGGCTCAAGTTCTTCAACCACGAGGACCTTCTCTGCTCCCCTGAGGAATTCCCCGATCAAATCTTTTGGCATGGGATAAGAGAAACCGAGCCTGAGAATCGTCACCTTATCACCGATTCCAAGATCATCAATAGCATCCTGAACATAGTTCATGCAAACGCCACTGGTGACAATACCCCACCTGCCCTTGCCAATAATCCGATTATACCCTGAGACCTCAGATAGCTCCAAGGCCTGCTCATATTTATCAACCAGGATTCTGTGCAAATTCCTAGAAACAGCAGGAACTGCCACATAATGAAAAGGGTCTTTTTTAAAAAAACCCTTGGGATTAACCGCCTGAATTGTTCCAAATTTGACTACCCCTCTCAGATGATTCAGCCTGGTTGTGGTCCTCAGTATAACCGGTAGCTTCAATTGCTCAGAGAGATCGAATGCAGCAACGGTCATATCCTTCATCTCTTGGGCAGTTGTTGGCTCAATCATAGGCAGCCCAGAGAGTCTCGCATAGTAACGGTTATCCTGCTCATTCTGGCTCGAAAATAACGATGGGTCATCAGCATTTACAATAACCATACCTCCATTGACACCGAGATAGGCCAGGGTCATGAGGGAATCAGAGGCAACATTCATCCCTACGTGTTTCATGGTACACATACTTCTTACGCCTGAAATAGCAGCACCGGCTGCCACCTCTAATGCTACCTTCTCGTTTGTCGAATACTCAAAATAGAATCCACCTTCCTTATACATGGCAAAGAGATTATCCGGTATCTCCGAGGATGGAGTGCCAGGATAACAGGTAGCAACGGCAATACCTGCCTCAATTGCACCCCTCGCAATGGCCTCGTTACCCAGTAAGAACATCTCTTTTCCCGACGAATCTATGAGTAGTTTGTGCATGTTTTTACCCGTGCTTACGTTTAATGATATTTTGAAAGTGATGGTAAATCGTCACATCATGTGACCTGAAAACTCTCCTTCCTCCCTCCATAGATCTTTCTCAGTTCTGGCTTCTCTATCTTGCCGGTAGGATTCCGGGGTACATCACCAAAGAAAATCCTTCGGGGCCTCTTATATCTGGGTAATTGCTGACAAAATTCGTCTACCTCATCCTCGGTCAATTCCTTTCCGGGCTTTACCTTAATGATGGCCGCTGGAATCTCACCAAGCCTTTCATCGGGTATACCGATAACAGCAGCATCCTGGATCTTGTCATTATCTGCAAGAAAATCCTCAATCTCAACAGGAAAGATATTCTCTCCCCCTGTGATGATAATATCCTTTTTTCTATCCACCAGCCATACAAAGCCATCCTCATCCATCCTGGCCATGTCACCTGTTAAGAGCCAACCCTTGAACAGGGCTCCGGCTGTTGCCTCAGGGTTCTTGTAATACCCCTTCATCACCCCTGGCCCCTTTACCATGAGCTCGCCAGTTTGCCCCTGAGGGAGGGGGTTTCTTTCTTCATCTACTATCTGGCATTCCCAATCAAAACCCGGGATCCCAATTGCCCCAACCTTGTGTATATTTTCTATTCCCAGATGGACGCATCCTGGTCCGGTTGTCTCACTTAAACCATAGTTTGTATCATAGTCGTGTTGGGGAAATACCCTTTTCCAATTCCTTATCAAGCTTGGCGGGACTGGCTGGGCACCAATGTGCATCAACCTCCATTGATCCAATGTATAGTCATTGAGTTTTACATCTCCATTTTCTATTGCCAAAAGGATATCCTGGGCCCAAGGGACTAGCAGCCAGACAATGGTTACCTTCTCTTCTGATAGAGCCTCGAGGATCCATTCTGGCCTTACCCCCTTAAGAATGACTGCCTTGGCGCCAACTATAAGATTCCCAAACCAATGCATCTTGGCACCGGTATGATAGAGGGGAGGGATACAGAGAAAATGATCCTGATGAGTTTGACCGTGATGCCGATTCTCAACAATGCAGGCGGCCTCAAGGTTTCTATGGGTCAAAAGGATCGGTTTTGGTGTGCCCGTAGTTCCCGATGTAAAATAAAGGCCTGCCTCATCTTCAATCCTTATCTCGATATCAGGATTTACGGAAGAGCTCCTTTCTAAAATATCTTCATAGTTTTCGGCATAATCAGGCCTGATCTCATCTGGCCCTAGAAAGACATAATCCCTTATTGTATGAAGGTTTCCCCTTGTCTCATTTACCCTTTCTATGAATTCCTCCCCAAAGATCATCGCCTTTGCCTCTGCAATTATGGCACATAGCTCTATCTCCTGAGCCGAAAACCTAAAACTCAACGGGACTGCCCAAGCCCCGGTCCTCAAAATTCCAAAGTAGGCAGGGAGCCATTCAATGCAGTTCATCATGAGATGAATAACGTTATCACCCTTCCTTATGCCCTTATCTATCAAGGCATTGGCAAATCGGTTGGCCTGATCATCAAACTCCCTCCAGGTTATTTCAATCCTTCTCTTTATGGCCGGGTCCCTTTCAATAAGGGCAACCTCGTCACCATACATCCTGGCATTCCTTGCTAAGATCTCGCCTATGAGCATCCCTTATCCTTTCTTTGTTGTTGAGCACTTGAATACCAAAGATCCTAATGGTAGTCAAGGTCGAGACCGGAACCTAAGATTAATATCTTGGGACAAAAATTCCTTGACTTTTGAAAAAAAACCACTTAAAAAGGCCATCGGGAATGAAAATAGCTAAGAGTTTAGGCAATCAGAAGGGCAGATTTACCTACTTTTTTAGCTTGAGCTTTCTTAGTGGGGTCTGCCTGCTATGCTCTTAGCTTAAATTTATCGTTTCTTAGGGCCGTGGGCAGATCAGAGCTGCCCACGGCTTTTTTTATAATCATTCTTGAGAAAGGAGGAGAAATTATGCGCAAGGTACTTATTGTGGCACTTATTGCAGTGCTTGCCTGTTTTGGATTCGGAACATCCCTATGGGCGAAACCAATAAAGGTAGGGGCGATAATTAACCTGACAGGCCCAGCCTCTACCTGGGGTCAGTTCCATGCCAAAGGCCATAAAGACTACTTCAGGTATGTAAACGAGGTAAAGGGAGGGGTTGGAGGTAATGAAATAGATCTAACTGTCGTTGACCATGCATACAAGGTTTCTGAGGCAGTTAAATATGTCAAAAAGTTTTGTACCTTGGATAAGATGGATATGATAGCCACGTGGGATGCAGGATCTGGCATAATGGCGAAACCAATTATTCAGAAATACAAAACGCCCAACATAAATTATTCTACCTACCAGGGGATCCTCAAGCCTCCAGTCGATTATGCATATTTACCCTTTGGTAGTTACGTGATGGACAGCTATGCAGTCTTGGATTATATCAAGACCATCCATGAAGGAGCAGAGGCCCCCAAGGTTGGACTCCTCACATATAATAACACCTACGGAAAGTCTATTCATGCCCCGAGCAAGAAGTTTGCTGTCAAACATGGCATAAACCTTGTAGCCATTGAACAATTCCCTCCAAAGACCCTCGATCTCTACACCGAACTCCTCAGGCTTAAGCAAAAGGGGGCAGAATATATCTTCATGCAGTGTCTGCCATCTGCCATCCTCATGGCCCTTCAATCGGCCGATAGGGTCAATTATGATGTGCCCTTTTTGGGGACCTGGACATCCACAGATCCGGATTTCTTTAAGAGGGGCAAAGGCCTGATCAGGGATCGAATGTATATGGAATTCCCGGGAGGTCTCCCTGTTGATGGGGCACCTGGAATGAAGATTATGGAGACATTGTGGAGGCGGTACAAGACAGTGACCAAATTTGATGCCTCCTATTGGGAAGGCGTTGTCATCGCCATGATTATGGAAAGGGCATTTCAGAGGGCCTGTGAAAAATCCGGGGAGATAAACAGTGAGACCATTAATCAGGCCCTCGAGACATTTAGAGATGAGGATTTTGGAGGTGTTGTGCCCAAGATTACCTACACCAAAACTGACCATAGTGCCTCATTTACGGCAAGAATTGTCCAAATTCATGAGGATGCCACCTATACCCCACTTACTAACTTCTTTGTACCTGGAGAACAAAGGATAAGACTTCTAGAACGGAGATAAATGAAGGCCTATAGAGCTCAGCCAAGTATCTTTACCTCCAAACAACCGGAAGACAAAAGGGCTGAGTTGGAGGTGAAGAACCTATCTCTAAACTTTGGGGGTGTTGTGGTCCTCGACGACGTCAATCTATCAGTGCACACAGGGGAACTTCTCGCAATCATTGGTCCAAATGGGGCTGGAAAGACAAGTCTCTTGAACTGTATTACAGCATATTATCGGGCACAAAAGGGCACGATCATCTTTAATGGCAAGGATATTACCTCCATGTCAACCCACCGGCTTACAGGCCTGGGTATAGGAAGAACATTTCAGAATATTGAACTCTTCCCGAGGATAAGCGTGCTTTCAAACATGCTTTTGGCCAGACATATCCACACCGATTATGGTGTGGGTTTAGCTTCTGTCTTTTCCCCATCGGTAAAGAGAGAAGAGGCCTATCACAGGAAAATCGTAGAGGAACTTATCGATTTCCTTGAAATGCAACCCATCAGAAATAAGCTGGTCGGATCACTGCCATATGGTTTAAGGAAAAGGGTTGAGCTGGGGAGGGCCTTGGCCTTGGAACCAAGGCTCTTAGTGCTCGATGAACCCTTTGCAGGAATGACCTTAGAGGAAAAAGAAGATATGGTACGATTCCTGATGGAGTTGAACGAGGGATGGGGGCAGACGATGATCCTGGTAGAACACGATATGTCAGTTGTTATGAGCATATCGAAAAGGATTATGGTCCTGGATTTTGGAAAGAAGATAACGGAGGGCCCACCTGAGGTTGTCCAAAACCACCCTCAGGTAATCAAGGCCTATCTTGGAGATGCGGTGAAAATCTAGTGTCCATTGAGTTCATTGCGTTTTCCTTAAAGCGATAACACAAGAGCTCAAGAGATCCAAAAAACGCAAGAAACTATAAATAGCTTTATCGGGGTATAGCTTGAAAAACATAAAACACTTAGACGAGTACACTCTATCCGCCCTTGCCAACTATACACTGCCACAGATCCTGGCCAAACAGGCCCAGGAATTAGGTTCAAAAGGGACTGCCATCCGAGGAAAAAATTTTGGAATATGGCAGACCTATAACTGGGAAGACTACCTCCAGTACACAAAAAAGGTTGCTTTAGGGTTGGTGGCCCTTGGGCTGAAAAGGGGTGAAAACGTTGGCATCATAACCAATAATCAGCCGGAATGGCTCTTTACTGAGCTTGGGGCTCAGGCACCGGGTGCAGTAACCTCAAATTTTTTTACCTCAGCGGTAGCCAAGGAACTCGCCTTTGGTCTCAGCAGGGTGCAAGCAGTCTTTGTGATTGTCGAGGATCAAGAACAGGTGGATAAGCTCTTGGAGGTTAGGGATGAACTGTCTTTTGTTAAGAAGGTTATATATATCGACCCGACTGGCATGAGGGCTTACACCAATGAGCCCTGGCTTATGAGCTTTAAGGAACTCTTAGAGCTTGGTGCGGATTTGGATAGAAACAATCCAAATCTTTTTGTTGATGAGTTAAGGAAGGGAAAGCCCGATGAGGTAGCCTTGATGATCATGACGTCAGGCACAACTGGCCTTCCAAAACTCGCCATGATCACCCATGAAAATTTCACCGAGATGGCGAGAAAATGGCTTGAGACTGCCCCAATCGGGATTGGTGATAACTGGATCTCGATTACTCCGCCAGCATGGATCGTGGACCAGATGTGGGGTATGGGAATAACGCTGTCAGGCGGAATGACCATGAACTTTCCTGAAACCCCTGAAACAGCCCTGGAAGACCTTCGAGAGATTGGGCCAAGCGTTATTGTAACTGCCTCCAGGTTCTGGGAAGATCTTGCCTCAAAGATCAGGGTGAAGATGAGCGATGCCAGCTTCATCAAGCGCTTTCTCTTTAAAGTCTGCATGAGGATTGGAGAGACAGTTGTTGACAGGGAGTCCCAGAAAAAACCCGTTCCCCTGTATTTAAGATGTATGTACTGGATAGCATCCCATATTATGTTCAGGCCTCTCATGGACAGAGTAGGCGCTCTGCAATTAAGAGGCGCGTATACAGGCGGACATCCCATAAGCCCTGATGTCATACGATTCTTCAGGGCCAATGGTCTAAATCTCAAGCAGTGCTACGGGCTAACTGAGGCGGGTGGGATATTTCAAGTTCAGCCGGATGATGAGGTTAAATTAGAGACTGTAGGAGTCCCGTTGCCCCGGACAGAGGTGAAGATTGGCGAAGCCCAAGAGGTCCTTGTTTTAAGCAAATCAAATTTTGCCGGCTATTATCAGGACCCAGAGGCAACAGCCAAGTCCCTGACCGACGGATGGCTCCATACAGGAGACGCTGGATATATAGATAAGGACGGGCACCTCCTCATCATAGGCAGAAAGGAAGAGATAATGAGGACTAGGGATGGCGAGGCCTTTTCCCCTGACTTTATTGAGACACGGCTAAAATTTAGCCCTTACATCAAGGAGGCCATAATCTTTGGTGAAGGACAACCGTATATCACCTCTTTTATAAATATTGACTTCGGAAACGTTGGCAACTGGGCAGAAGAAAGAAAGATACCATACACCACTTACACAGACCTTTCTCAGCAACCGGAGGTAGAGGATCTTATTAGGGGAGAGATCAGGCAGGTAAATACCCAGCTGCCCCAACCGATGCAACTTGTTCATTTCACCCTCCTCTATAAACTACTCGATGCGGATGATGAAGAATTAACCCGAACTGGTAAGGTGAGAAGAAAGTTTGTCTTTCAACAGTACAAAGACCTGATCCAGGCCATGTATTCCGGTAAAAGGGAATTAGCGGTTACAGGTCAGGTAAGGTACCGTGATGGACACGTTGGTACTATTGAAACCACTGCTAGAATATTGTCTATGGAATAAGGAGCACTTTTCATGGAATTCTTCCTTCAAATACTGATAAATGGCCTATCCATCGGTTTTCTTTATGCCCTTGCTGCCCTGGGCTTTGTCATGATCTTTAAGTCAAGCAGTGTACTTAACTTTGCCCATGGTGAATTAATGGCACTCGGGGCCTTTCTATTCCTTGTGCTTTCGACCTGGGCAAGACTGCCTATCGTCTTAGCCCTCTTGCTGACCCTAATAGGCTCCTTCTCACTCGGATTTGTCATCGAGCGCTTTTTCTTGCGGCCCCTGATTGGAGAAGCCCTCATTGAGGTCATAATGCTGACTGTGGGACTGGCCATCATGTTCAAAGGATTGATGTTGTTCATCTTTGGGGGAGATACACATAGCTATCCAGAATTTCTGCCAAAGGCACTTGCCTTTCATTGGGGAGCCGTTGAAGTTCCTGGGGTATATGTGGCTTCCTTTCTTGCAGGCCTTATCTTCATGGGGCTCTTTGGATTCTTCTTCAAATACTCCTCTCAGGGAATTTACATGAGGTCTGTGGCTGATAATCAGCTTGCTGCAATGTCCTTAGGTGTCCACGTAAGGAGGGTCTTTGCCCTATCATGGGCCATTGCGGCCTTAGTGTGTGCTATGAGCGGAATTGTTCTTGGCATAATCAACGGGATCAATGTACACGAGGTCAGTTCTATAGGCCTCAAGGTCTTTCCGGTGGTCATCCTCGGAGGACTTGACAGCATCGGCGGTGCAATCCTTGGTGGGATAATTATCGGTCTGCTTGAGACCTTCACCGGTGGCTATATCTCTACTGCCCTTAGAGAAGTTGTCCCTTATATTGTCCTTATCGTTATTTTGCTGATCAAACCATATGGGCTCTTTGGCCTGGCAGAGATCGAAAGGGTTTAGGGTGCAAAGACTGCAGTTTCACCCCTGTGGAAATTTTAATGAAACCTATGAACAGGAGCTTACCATCTTTGAGACTGACTTCGGTAGGCTCTGCCTGCTGGGTGGACTCCTTGTTCTCTTTGGGATAATTCCCTTTCTATCTCATGCATATATCCTCTATGTTATCAATATAATCGGGATCTATGCCATTGCTGCCATTGGGCTGAACCTCCTCATCGGATATACGGGCCAGATCAGTCTCGGCCACGGAGCCTTTTTCGGTGTAGGGGCATACTCCGCAGCAATCCTGGCTACCAAAGCAAATTGCCCTTTCCTGATCGCCATCCCTCTTGCAGGCCTGATAACAGCCCTTGTAGGCATGGTCTTTGGTATTCCCTCGGTCAGGCTAAAGCATCTTTATCTGACCATTGCCACCCTCGCAGGCCAGTTCATTCTTGAGTATGTCTTTGTACAATGGGGGGGTCTAACTGGGGGGGCAGAAGGCATAAGTATTCCCGCGGCCACTCTCTTTGGGATCGATTTGGGCTCTGATAGAACCTTTTTCTTTGTGATATTTATCTGTTTCACGGTCATGACCTGGATGGCTGTAAATCTCATCAGGACAAGATACGGCAGGGCCTTTATTGCCATTAGGGACAATGATAGGGCCGCCGAGGGGATGGGCATACCTATCTTTTTCTACAAACTACTCTCCTTTGCCATAAGTTCCTTTTATGCGGGGTTTGCGGGTGGCCTGTTTGCCTACTACATGATAAGTATTACACCAGAGCCATTTAATCTATGGCTCTCTATAGAATTTATTGCAATTATCATTATCGGGGGCCTGGGAAGTATACCCGGTTCTGTTTTTGGCGCTATCTTCATCATTGCCTTGAATGAAATACTCAGCCATGCTACAGAGTTTCTTATGAACATAGGTACATCCATTGGGCTTGGCATCACAATAGCACCGCTTCGGGAGTTCGTATATGGATTGGCTATTATCCTGTTTATCATCTTTGAACCAAAGGGGCTGGCAGAGGTTTGGAGGATCGTCCGCTCAAGTTTTAGGCTCTGGCCATTTTCATATTAAATCCGGATCCACCGCGTTATGGAAAATAACACCCTATTACAGATCAACAATATCAGCGTGGTTTATTCAGACGTAATCCAGATCCTCAAGGGTGTCTCCTTGGATGTTACAAAGGGCCAGATTGTGTCACTGCTCGGGAGCAATGGTGCAGGTAAGACTACAACCTTAAAGGCGATTTCAGGACTCCTGAAGCCAGAGAATGGCAAGGTTACTGAGGGGACGATAAATTATGGGGGCCATAATATCCAGAATTCAGCACCAGAGGCCATTACGAGGCTGGGTATCATTCAGGTCTTGGAAGGAAGGCAGGCATTCAAATACCTCACCGTTGAGGAAAATCTGAGGGTTGGAACTGCTACAAGGTGGGGCAAGCCCTATAGAAAAGATCTGGAGCTCGTTTACCATTATTTCGCTCCCCTTGTTGCGAGAAAACATAGCCTTGCAGGTTACTGCAGCGGGGGGGAGTTGCAGATGCTGGTAATCGGAAGGGCATTAATGGCGCAGCCGCGGCTTTTGTTATTAGACGAACCTTCCCTGGGCCTGGCACCCTTGCTGGTAAAGGAGATCTTTGAGATAGTCAGAAGGATAAATGAGGAGCAGTGCACAACCCTGATTTTAGTTGAGCAAAATGCTAATATGGCCCTGCAGATTGCCCACTTTGGATATGTAATGGAAAATGGAAGGATCGTCCTCAAAGGCGATGCAAAAGATCTGAGAGAAAATCCTGATGTCAAGGAATCTTATCTGGGAGTGGCGGCATCAGGCACAATCAAATCATACGGAGATGTTAAGGCCTACAAACGCAGGAAAAGGTGGCTTTAGGGCTTCGTCCTCATGAAGATACCCCTCCAAGAAGTAGAATATATAGCACGGCTTGCCAGATTAAAACTTACTGAAGATGAACTCCTGCTATTTACGAAACAGCTAAATACTATCCTCGATTATATGGAAAAACTTAACAAAGTAGACACCAGTGGTATCAAGCCAACATCCCATGCCCTCCATATAAAAAATGCCTTGAGAGAGGATATTGTGGAAGGCTCTCTCAAGAAAGAAGAGGCAATGGGCAATGCCCCACAAAAGGATGGGAATTTCTTCTTGGTGCCAAAGGTAATCTAAAGTGGAGCTCTTTGAACATACGATCTCTCAATTGCATGAACAACTGAAAAAGAGAGAAATCTCATCCCTCGACATTACCGAATCATTATTAAAGAGGATTGATCAGCTTGATGGCATATTACATACATATATCACCATTACTCCTGAAGGGGCCCGAAAACAAGCCAAGGAAGCAGATCAGAGAGTAGGAACGGGGCAAATCAGTCCTCTGACAGGTATCCCTCTTGCACTAAAAGATAACATCTCCATAGTGAACACTCCCACAACCTGCGGATCAAGGATACTTAAAAATTATATACCCCCTTATGATGCCACTGTTATAGAGATATTAAGAAAGGAAGGGGCAGTATTCTTAGGAAAGACCAATATGGACGAGTTCGCAATGGGCTCCTCCACTGAAAACTCCTTCATTGGACCCACGAGAAACCCCTGGAACAGGGATTATGTAGCCGGAGGTAGCAGCGGTGGATCAGCCACAGCTGTTACAGCCAGCCTCTGTATAGCTGCCCTTGGCTCTGATACAGGAGGCTCAATTCGTCAACCAGCATCTCATTGTGGTGTGGTAGGCCTTAAACCTACCTGCGGCCTTGTCTCTCGCTTTGGCCTGGTAGCATTTGCCTCCTCCCTTGACCAGATACGACCCATAACAAAGGATGTTAGAGACTGTGCCATGCTACTTCAAGCAATCTGTGGTTTTGATCAACACGACTCAACATCAATAAATACAAGTGTGCCCGATTATACGGCAAATCTAAACAAAGGGATAAAAGGCCTAAAGGTGGGCATTCCCAAAGAATATTTTATTGAGGGAACGGATAAAGAGGTAATTGAAACAGTTGAGAGCGCTATTGCAAGTCTTGGCTCTCGAGGGGCTGAATTAATCGATGTCTCCCTTCCGCACACCGAGTACGCAATTGCCACCTACTACATAATTGCCCCTTCAGAGGCAAGTTCCAATCTTGCCAGGTATGACGGGGTGAGGTACGGTCTTAGATCTGAAGATACTGATGACCTTGAATCCATGTACACAATGACCAGGGCACAGGGATTCGGCCCTGAGGTAATTAGGAGGATCATGCTGGGCACCTACGCCCTGTCTAAAGGTTATTATGATGCATTCTTTAAAAAGGCCTCACAGGTACGCACCCTTATGATAAACGATTTTAGAGAGGCCTTTAGCAAATGTCATGTATTAGTCACCCCCGTCGCCCCTACCCCTGCCTTCAAAATAGGTGAAAAAATCGATGACCCTTTAACAATGTACCTGAGCGATATCTTCACTGTATCCCCAAGTCTGGCAGGCATTCCATGCATATCCGTCCCGTATGGGATGAGCAGCAATGGTCTGCCTATTGGGGTCCAGATAATGGGCAATTATTTTGATGAACTGACCCTCATCCAAGCAGCCAATGTGCTGGAAAAGACATCAGATACCTCCCATCACAGGCTCCCTTTTTAAATGATCCCTCTCCTCTGCACGCCCAAGGGTGAAAAGATCGAAAAAGGAAATGGATTTTTTTTCTTGATAGTAATATAAAAAAAGGATAAATAGAACACAGTCTTTGGCATGGCATCTGCTCACTAAAGAGAAGTGAGTCCGATCCCTTTTCCGGCCAGAGTAAAAAAGAACGACAAGGGGAGTATTTTTATGAACGAAATTAGTATGAAGCTTTTATTAGAGGCAGGAGTCCATTTTGGGCATCAGACCAGAAAATGGAACCCTAAGATGAAACCCTACCTCTTCGGCGCCAGAAATGGGATCTATATTATAGATCTGCAAACTACAACTAAATTATTAAAAGATGCCCATAACTTTATCGCAAAGGCAGTATCCGAAGATGGGGCCGTCCTTTTCGTGGGCACAAAAAAACAGGCCCAGGATTCAATTGTGGAGGAGGCTGAGCGATGCGGTATGTTTCACGTTTGCAACAGATGGCTCGGCGGTACACTCACTAATTTTCAAACCATTAAAAAAAGCATCAATCGACTAAAAGAACTCGAAGAGATGAAAAGAGATGGAAGCTTCAGCCGCTATACAAAAAAAGAGGTGATAAGGATGGAAAAAGAGTTGGCAAAGTTAGAAAAAAGTTTGGGCGGCATTAAAGATATGGACGAGCTTCCATCTGCCCTCTTCATTGTGGATACAAAAAAGGAAAAAATCGCCGTAAACGAAGGCAAAAAATTGGGTATCCCCATAGTTGCCGTTGTGGATTCAAACGGGGATCCCGAAGATATTGATTACGTTATCCCAGGAAACGATGATGCCATAAGATCCATCAGGTTATTAACCTCCATTATCGCTGATGCCTGTATTGAAGGACATAGGCAGAGAGAGGAAAAATTGCGGGCAGAGGAAGAGCTTGAGATTAAGAAGGAAGCCGAATTAGAAAAAATCACCGAAGAACTGAAACCAACCGAAGAGAAAAAGGAAGGACCTGAAGTCATAGTAATACCTAAGAAACCTAAGGCCGTCAAATCCACTGAGGTTGAAGGCCCGGAGGAAATTCAACCGGAAGAATAAAAAAGAAGGGGGCACCTTGAAGGTATCAACTCAATTGGTAAAAGAACTAAGAGAAAAGACTGGTGTGGGCGTAATGGATTGCAAGAATGTCATTGAGGAGGCAGCCGGAGATATTAACAAGGCTATTGAGATATTAAGAAAAAAGGGTATGGCAAAGGCCCAAAAAAGAGAAGGCAGGATTACTTCAGAGGGCCAAATTCGGTCCTATGTGCACATGGGCGGAAAAATTGGTGTTCTTGTGGAGGTAAATTGCGAAACAGATTTCAGCGCCAAGACAGAAGATTTTACAAATTTTGCCAAAAATCTGGCTATGCACATAGCAGCAACAAACCCAATCGCGATCTCTTCTGAAGATCTACCTCCAGAGATAGTCAAAACAGAGAAAGAGATATACAGGGCCCAAGCTATGAACTCAGGTAAAGGAGAAAAGGTAGCGGAAAGGATTGTCGAGGGAAGATTAAGGAAATTTTTCTCGGAGGTCTGTCTCCTAAATCAAGCCTATGTAAAAGATCCGGATATCACTATTCAAGACCTCCTGAATGAACTGAAGGCCAAGACTGGTGAAAACATTATCGTAAAGAGATTTGTCAGGTTCCAGTTAGGTGAAGCTGACGAGAGCCGATAGTATATACAGCAACAATCATGGCAGTATCCCTTAGAGCCCCGCATTTTAGTAAGATCTTATTGAAATTAAGCGGCGAATCCCTGATGGGGGAAAAGAACAGTGGCATAAATCTGCCGACCCTCAAGGATATTGCTGGTGAAATCCATTCGGCTCATAAGCTTGGGATACAGATAGCCATTGTAATGGGTGGTGGTAATATCTTCAGGGGGGTAGAATCCTCTGAATATAGCATTGGAAGAGTAACGGCTGATTATATGGGGATGCTGGCCACCGTTATAAACGCGCTTGCCTTGAGGGAAACCCTCAACGCAGCTTGTTCACCGGCAACTGTTATGACCGCCCTGGAAATGGACAGAGTGGTAGAACCATATGGAAGGGAAAGAGCGCTAAGACACTTAGATGAGGGAAGGATTGTAATCTTTGCAGGGGGGACCGGGAACCCTTACTTCACCACAGACACTGCAGCCACCCTAAGGGCTACTGAAATTAATGCTGAGGTTATTCTTAAGGCTACTCAGGTTGATGGCGTTTATGATCGGGATCCAGCAAAAGACCCAGCCGCCAAACTATTTAGTAGGATCAGCTATGAAAGGGTGCTAACAGAAAAACTCAGGATAATTGACCTGACTGCCATATCTATGGCTATGGAGCAGCAAATTCCCATTATTGTTTTTAATATAGGGAAAAGGGGGAATATAGAAAAGATTGTTTCTGGGTATAAAGTGGGAACCCTCGTAGCAGGAGAAGGCGATGAAAGATGAGATCTTATCGGAGACACGCCAAAAAATGGAAAAAACTGTTGAGTCCCTCAATCGAGAATTCAAGAAGATGAGAACTGGAAGGGCATCGACATCCATACTGGACGGGATAAAAGTTGAATGTTACGGAGCCCAGATGCGCTTGAATCAAATAGCCTCTCTTAGCAGCCCGGAGAGCAGGCTCTTAACTATCCAGCCTTGGGATCAATCCATCATAGGGAACATTGAGAAAAGCATACTGAAATCCGAACTTGGACTCACTCCCATGAGTGATGGAAAATTGATTAGGATCTCTATACCCCCCCTGACAGAGGAGAGGAGAATAGAGCTTGCCAAGGTGGCCAAAAAAATGGCCGAGGAGAACAAGATAATCATTAGAAACCACCGACGTGAGGCAAATGAGATGTTAAGAGAGTTAAAAAATGAAGGTGAAATATCAGAAGACGAGATGTATAAATACCAGGATAAGGTACAAAAAATTACCGATGACTACATTGCAAAGACAGATGCAATTAGAAAAGAAAAAGAGAATGAGATACTCGAATTTTGACGCTAACTATCTTTAGAGAATAATTCAGTTACCCCCTCACAATCTTACTCTAAGCCCCTCAAATGGAACAACTAAACCGAGATAAATTGCCCCGGCATGTCGCCATCATCATGGATGGTAACGGGCGATGGGCAAAGAAAAAAGGCCTTGACAGGATTGCAGGTCATCAAAAGGGCATAGAATCAGTAAGGGATGTTATCAGAACAAGCCGGGAATTAGGCATAAAATGGCTTACTCTCTATGCCTTTAGCGAGGAAAACTGGAAAAGGCCTAAATACGAGGTACAGACCTTGATGGACCTCCTAAACCGCTTTCTTAAGAGTGAACTAAAGGAGATGCTCAATAAGGGGATTAAACTGGTATGTATTGGGCAAACAGAAAAACTTCCGCCAGAGGTTCAAAGAACCCTCTGGCACACAATAGAAAAAACTGCCCACAATAAAGAGATGACCCTAATCCTTGCCTTGAGCTATGGGGGAAGGCAGGAAATTGTCAGGGCGGTAAAAAATATGCTTAAAGACATCGAAAAAGGTCAACTAAGCGTTAAGCAGATTACAGAGGAGCGTTTATCTAGGTATCTTTATACCTCTGATGTGCCATATCCAGATCTACTCATAAGGACAAGTGGAGAATATAGGATAAGTAACTTTCTGCTATGGCAGATAGCCTATACAGAGATCTTTATTGCCCCTACCCTCTGGCCAGACTTCCGCAGGGAAAGATACCTCGAAGCTCTTCTCGATTACCAGAAACGGGAAAGACGTTTCGGGTGCACTGGGGAACAGATAATTCACCCAAAGCAATAGAAAAACACAGAATAAATGACAATACATATGAAGAGGGTAATAGCGGCCCTTGTTGGCATCCCTTTCTTAATTGGAGTCATTTATTTTGCCCCTTCCTGGGTGTTTACTATTCTGATCCTGTTTGCAGCGCTACGAGGTTTGAATGAATTTTACTCAATGATGAGACCCAAGGCAGCAGAAAAGATTGTCCTCTTTAATTACCTCTTAACCGCTTTGCTTTTTTGCTCCCTCTTAGTTAAGGGCACCTTCTACATATCGATACTTCCCCTCTTTGTTATCTTCCCTTTTGTCTCCTTCATAGTGAGCTATCCAAAACATTACCCCAAAATGGGTGATATCGGACAGATAATTATGGGGCCTTTTTATATCTGCCTGCCCCTGGCCTTTCTTGTGATAATCGCAACGCTTCCTCAGGGCCAAATGTGGGTTTTTTTCATCTTAGCTGTTATCTTTGCTGGCGACACTTGTTCCTTCTATTGCGGAAGGCTTCTCGGAAAACATAAACTAACCCGAATAAGCCCTGGAAAAACCTGGGAAGGTGCCTTAGGAGGCTTAACGGCAAATGTGGTCAGTGCGGCTATCTTTGCTTGCCTATTCTTTCCTTCTTTATCTATTGTATCTATTGTGGTATTAGGTATAGCAATAGGGATCAGCGGACAGATTGGCGACTTAGCGGAGTCCATGCTGAAAAGAATGTCAAATGTAAAGGATAGTGGTAAGATTCTACCAGGGCATGGAGGTATACTAGACAGAATCGACAGTCTGCTTTTTGCAATCCCAGTTCTATACATATACTTATACTTAGCCCACTAGTGCAAAGAGGGAGCTATCTTGACTTGAAAAATATATGCCTCCTTGGCTCTACTGGTTATATAGGGGTTAATTCGCTCAAGGTTATTAAGAGCAGCCCACACAGATATCGGATTGTAGCGCTTGGCGCAGGAAAAAACATAGACCTCCTTTTAAGTCAGATACAGGAGTTTAAACCACGCTTTGCAGCAGTTATCAATCCTGATCTTGCCAAGAAGTTGAAAATCAGGCTAAACAGTAGGACAAACACGGAGATTTTATACGGAACGGAAGGCTATATCGAGATAGCTACTCTCTCGGATGTAGACATCACTATAGCAGCAATGAGCGGATCCTCTGGACTACTTCCAACATTTTCAGCCGTAACTGTGGGCAAGGATGTTGCCTTAGCCAACAAAGAGATATTAGTAGTAGCAGGATCTTTGCTGATGAAGGAGTTAAAAAAAGGGGGTGGGAAGATATTCCCTATTGACAGCGAACACAGTGCAATTCAGCAATCTATCCAGGGACACAGGAGAGAGGACCTCAAACGCATTATCCTAACAGGATCTGGCGGGCCATTCAAGGATTTCTCTCTAGAAAGACTATCCAAGGTTACCCCTGAGGAGGCATTAAAACATCCGAAATGGAGGATGGGTCGGAAAATAAGTATAGATTCAGCAACTATGCTGAATAAGGGGGTGGAGGCAATCGAGGCAAAATGGCTTTTTGATGTAGAGATGGATCAGATAGAGATCCTTCTCCATCCGCAAAGTATTATCCATTCTATGGTTGAATATATGGACGGCTCTATTATCGCACAGCTTGCCCGTCCAGACATGAGAATACCAATATCGTATGCCCTCTCTTATCCCAGGCATCTTAGGGGGGAGCTGCCATCATTAGATCTTTCAGACATAGGAAAATTGAGTTTTGAAAAACCCGATAAAAACAAATTCAGATGTCTGGACTTGTCCCTTGCTGCAGGTAAAATAGGTGAAAGTATGCCAGCTGTGTTAAACGGGGCCAATGAAGTAGCTGTTAACGCCTTTTTGGAGGGAAAGATAGGTTTTTTGGAGATCCCTCAACTTATCGAAGAAACCATGGAGAGGCACGAAACCTTCCCCCTAAATAGCATCGATCAAGCAATCGAGGCAGATCAATGGGCTCAATCAAGGGCAAAAGAGATTTTAGAAAGGATCGTCGGTAACTAAAACGTATGAGCACCGTTCTCTATTACATCATTCCCTTTATCATTGTCCTAGGTGTCTTGATCTCTTTCCACGAGTTCGGGCATTTTCTCCTAGCCAAATTGTTCAATGTTATGGTGCTTAAATTTTCCCTTGGCTTTGGCCCTAAGCTTATCGGAAAAAAGATAGGAGAAACCGAATACGTGATCTCAGCCTTTCCTCTAGGTGGCTACGTTAAGTTGTTGGGTGAAAACGATGATGAGGAAATAATTCCAGAAGAGGCCCATCGATCTTTTTCTACGCAGCCTGTAGTGAATAAGATTGCCATTGCAGCTGCCGGCCCTGTCTTTAATTTCCTCTTAGCCTTCCTTCTTTTTTGCGGCATTTACGTTCTAGCAGGCTACCCTATCATGACTGCCGAAGTTGGGCAAGTAAGACCCAATTCCCCTGCCCATAAAGCTGGAATACTGAAAGGTGATGTTATCGAATATATTGAGGGCAAAAAAATCAATAAATGGCGTGATATAAAGGAATTCGTTGAAAAGAGCCCTGACAGGGGGCTAAAGATGGTAATCCTACGGGGTGATAAAAGGACTTCAACAGTTGTTTTTCAGAAGAGGAGACTGTTAAAAACATCTTTGGCGAGGAGATTAGATCGCCATTAATAGGCATCGTGGCTAGTGGAAGCATAAAGACGGTACAATTAGGCCTCTTCCAGGCAATTAGGGAGGGGGGGGGAAAGACCTGGGAAGTGACAGCCTTAACTATCCTGACAATTGTAAAACTATTTCAGGGCATCATCCCCCTTAAGACACTTGGTGGGCCTATCATGATCGGGCAGCTAACAGGGGAAATAGCGAGGGAAAATTTAAGTTACCTTTTTCCCTTTATGGCTGTTATAAGTATCAATCTCGCCATCTTGAATCTCCTTCCAGTCCCAGTTCTAGATGGCGGTATGATCCTTTTCTTTTTGATAGAGATCGCAATAAGGAAACCCATCAGTATTAAGAAAAGGGAAATGGCCCAGAAGATAGGTTTTTTCTTTCTTATCCTATTAATGGCCATTGTCTTTTACAATGATCTGTTAAGAATAATCACCAAGTAAGTCTAAGAACTTGAATATCCTTTCCCTCAATACCTCAACAAAGCAGTACAGCTTGGCAGTAATGGAAGATGAAATCCTTTTAGGCGAATATATCCTTCCTTCAGGGTCAGGTCATTTTGGTGATCTGATGCCCTCCCTTGATGACTTACTCATTAAGGTTGGCCTCGGACTTGAAAAACTGGACGGCTTAATCGTTGCCTTGGGCCCGGGAAGCTTTACCGGCATTAGAATAGGTTTGTCTGTTGTTAAAGGGCTGTCTCAATGCCTTAATATACCAATAATTGGTATTCCTACACTTTTCGCTATAGCCAGCCAGCTCCCTTACCTAAAGGAAGATATCTGCCCTCTTGTAACTTCACGGAAAGGAGAAGTGTTTACCGCCCTCTTTAGGTGGAGTTCTAAGGACCATTTATCGAGGATTAAACAAGATACATGTCTAAGGATGAGCGACCTTAGTTCCATAATTGAAAAGGAGACAATCTTTATAGGAAACGACCTTCCTAATCAAGGCCCGATCTTAAGACAACAACTGGGGAGGGAAAAGTTATTAGCCCCTGCAAACCTCTGGAACCTTAGGGCCTCATCCGTAGGTATTCTGGGATTAAAGAGACTTAAGAAAGGGGACTCAGATAGTTTAAGCGAACTCGTCCCAATCTATGTCAGAGAAGCGGACATACGCTTACCTCATATGAAGTCCAGATGACAAAATCCAGATATCAAATCAGGTCCTGACCCCTTTGGATAGAGAAGCTTATCCGGCGGGGCATTCCCTGCCAATGGAAAACCTCCTGTTTGAACGCTTATAATGTCTGCTGTAACATTCCACATCAATTTGTGCTTTGGGATTTGACATGTGACACTCTCTTTCAGGGTTAGATATGTCATATTGACAAATAGTCAAATTTATACTAAACGCTAAGATCAAAAAGAGGATACCAATTTCACAGGGGCTTGACTAATTGTACCAAAAAAGGATACATAACAGACTACCGGTTGCCAGGGAAGGAATTCCTTTCATACTTACGGGGATAGGATTGACATCTATCCCTTTAATTCTTGACTGGAAAGTGGTAGCCATAATTTTCGCAGTGTTAACCTTGTTCACTATCTATTTTTTTCGAGATCCAGGCAGAACCCCTGCACACGAGGAAAAGGCAGTTCTAACACCAGCAGATGGAAAGGTGATATCAATAGAGAAGCTAAATGGGGACAATCACTTCGAAGATACGGCGATAAAGATAAGTATCTTCATGTCTATCTTTAGCGCCCACATCAACAGGATCCCCATCAGGGGTAGAATTACCCAATTATCTTATCACCCAGGCAAATTTTTTTCAGCCAATAGGGATAAGGCCTCTCTCTACAATGAGTATAATACGGTAACCTTAGAGACAGATAACAGGAAAAAGATTGTCTTGGTTCAGATCGCCGGTCTTATTGCCAGAAGGATTGTCTGTTGGGTTAAAAAAGGGGACTATGTAGAAGCCGGTCAGAGATTTGGTCTCATCAGGTTTGGCTCAAGGCTTGAAGTCTATCTTCCACCTGATAGCACACTCACGGTTACAAAAGGGGGAAAGGTCAAAGCTGGTCAAACGGTTATAGGATACCTTACGTAGAGTGAAAACAAGAAATAGGTCAAAAAAGAGGAACAAGAAAGGAATATACATCCTTCCTAATCTATTTACCACCTGCAGCCTATTTGGTGGATTCTATGCCATTATTGCTGCTATCCAAGGCAGATACGATGCAGCAGCCATTGCCATCCTTATCTCTGCTATATTTGATGGATTAGATGGAAAAATTGCACGCTTTACCAATACAACCAGTCAATTTGGTGCCGAGTATGACTCTCTATCAGATCTGGTTGCCTTTGGCGTTGCTCCTGGATTACTGGCCTTTCAGTGGTCCCTGAAACCATTTGGAAGATTTGGGTGGCTAGCCGTCTTTTTATACATTATCTGCGGGGCCTTGAGGCTTGCCAGGTTCAATATTCAAAAAAGCAATCTCGAATCTCGCCACTTTAAGGGATTACCCATCCCCGGGGCAGCCATCTTCATTGCCACCCTTGTGCTTTTTACCAATTCTTTGGGTGGCCTCTCTGAAAACAAATATACTATTATTTTGAGCACCATCTATCTGCTATCATTCCTTATGGTAAGTACAATCGACTATCTCAGCCCTAAAGAGCTCGAGCTTTTCAAGCAAAAACCCTTCAATGTCCTGGTAGCCACCATCCTTCTCTTTATTGTTGTGGCTTATAAACCAGCCTTGATGTTGTTCGTTTTCTCTACCATGTATGTTATTTCAGGTCCTGCAATAACGCTCTACCACCTTACTCGTAGGCATGCAAAGACAGCTAACCTTATAATCAATCCCTCTCCCGAGAAAACAGAAAAAGGTTTGAAAAACCAACCATGAAAATTTCTCTGATACTCAATAATTAACGAGAAAGGCTCGCTATTTATATGGATTGGTGGGACATACGTCCACCGTCGCTGAAAAGTTATGATTTAAACAAACTGTAGAATTTCCGAGACGTAATATTATGAGAATAACTGGCGGTATGGTCAAGGGGCTGCGACTGGCAAAGATTAAAGAGTCTAGTATCCGGCCTACCTCAGACACCGTGAGGGGTTCTATCTTCAATATCCTGGGTCAGACACTGGGTGGTCTTGCTATACTGGATCTATTTGCTGGCACGGGCAGTTTGGGGATCGAGTGCCTCAGCAGGAGGGCCAAAAAGGCTGTGTTCGTAGATAAATCAAGGAGAGCTCTTGCCATAGTCAAAAAAAACCTTGCTATCTGTGGGTATGAGGGACTTTCAACCATTGCAAGAGAGGAATTGCCGAATGGTTTGGCGCGTATTCAGGATCTGGTATGTGCGCAATTCGATCTTGTTTTTATTGATCCTCCCTATGGAAAGGGATATATTGAGCCTACGCTTTATAAACTCACAGAGGGGAATTTATTGGCTAAAGGCAGCAGGGTAGTTGTGGAATCAACAACCAATGACAACAATCCATTCCCTTCTCAACTTCATACCCTTCAACTTAAATTAACCAGGTCTTATGGATCAACACTGATAGGTCTTTACTCTAATCATGAGGAAACATAACATGGGGAAGATGGCGATTTATCCCGGCTCCTTTGATCCTATAACCAACGGTCATCTCAGTATCTTAAGAAGGGCACTGACCATATTTGATTCTGTTACCATTGCCGTTGCCTCCAATCCTATCAAAAAGACCCTCTTCACGTTGCAGGAGAGGATGGAGATGATCAGGGAATCAGCTAAAAATGACGATAATGTTTCTGTCGAGTCCTTTAGTGGTTTGCTTGTTGATTATGTGGCGAGCAAAAAAACCAACATAATCCTAAGGGGATTAAGAGCCCTCTCAGACTTCGAACATGAATTTCAGTTATCATTAATGAACAGGAAGTTAAACAGGAACATTCAAACAATCTTCCTCATGACGGACTACAAATGGTTCTATACCAGTTCTACCATAATAAAAGAGGCGGCTAGCTTGGGGGGAGCTATTAACGGTCTTGTCCCTGAAATCGTCTGCACGAAGCTCAAAGAAAGGTTTGCCTTCCAATAATAAACGAGAAAACTAAGGAGGAACGATACATGGCCCTAACTAAGGAAAAGATTATAGATAATATCTACAATCAGGTGGGTCTCAGTAAAAACCAATCGAGGAGGGTCGTGGAGAGTCTGTTAGGGCTCATCAAGCAGACCCTTGCAAGAGGAGAAAATCTGCTTGTCAGCGGCTTTGGAAAGTTTGTTGTCAAAGATAAAGCTGCTCGAAGGGGGAGAAACCCTCAAACCAAAGAAGACTTACAGCTAAGAGCGAGGAAAGTCGTTGTTTTTAGGACCTCTGGTGTTCTCCGGAGAAAAATCAATCATGAGGGCTAAAGTGCTACGATAAAGGTGTCTGAAAATCCGAGATTTTCCAATTTCCTAACTATCTGATCTGCCTCAGTCAAACCTTTAGACCTGCAAACCCTGACCCGATAAAGCGTTTTTCCATTATCTGGCTCATAAGTCGTTATCGTGACATTGCCAAAGATAGCCCTGAGGCGTTCTGCCAAGCGCCTGGCATTATCTTCATTCTCAAAGGCGCCCACCTGTATAGTGAACCTTCCCTTATGAAAATCTATTGCCTCCACAAGTGGCTTAACGGTATTACCTGATGTGATCTTCCCGACCTCCTTTGATAGGGCAACCACGCGTACCCTTGTCACTCCAGGCCCAATCAATCCTATCTCCTCTGCACCAGCATAAGACAGGTCAATAATCCTCCCTTTAACAAAGGGGCCCCTATCGTTAATCCTGACCACAATCTCTTTTAGATTCGACAGATTTTCCACCTTTACATAGGTCCCAAAGGGTAAGGTTTTATGGGCAGCAGTCTTACCATACATATTGAAAATCTCGCCATTAGCCGTTTTCTTCCGATGAAATTCCTGCCCGTACCAGGAGGCCATACCTTCCTGAACAAACCCTTCACCCCTAGGAAGAGGATAATATAACACCCCATTCACCGAATATGCTTTGAGCCTTTCCGGTAATACCATATCAGGTTTTTCACGCCTAGGTACCCCCTTGTAGTTCACTGCGCAACCAAAAATACTTACTATTATAAGGAGAAGAAAGATAAATCTCTTCATGAGCAACTTTTCCGGGGACTATTACTCAACTGCCTAGGGCAATGGATAAGGCAGTTGTTAGCCTTACTACGTCCTGACTTGACTGTCTTACCCTACTGGCCAAGAGCTCCCCTATTCTTCTCAAGATCTTAACCCCCATCTGGGGCCTCTTTTCTATCAGATCAAGGAAGTCTTCCCTTTCTATCTCTAAAAGGATGCAATCTGTGGTAGCCACTGCTGAGGCCGATCTATTTCCCCGATCAATCATAGCCATTTCTCCAAAAACAACATTGTCTTCTGCCTTAACCCTTGTCAAAATTTTTTCCCTTTCGGTGCTCTCCTCCCCCAGCTTCATGGTAAGGGTCTTTGAAACCTCGACACTGCCCTCAACAACGATATACATGCTGTCGCCCTCATGGCCTTCTTGCATGATAGTTTCACCCTTAGAAAACCTCCTCTCCTTGGTTATCTTTAAAATATATGCCACCTCTTGTTCGTTAAGGTTGTCAAAAATGAACGTTTTCTTGATAATCTCCGCTGGACTCATCTCTGCCCTACAAATTTGTCAATAAAGGAGATTTCTCCAAGGTCTTGCCTGGCAATTACGACTGCCCTGTCATGTGCCACAACCGGCAAATCATCAGGGGGATTAATAATAAAATCTACCCTCCCCTTTCTACCGAAAAAATCCTTGCCCGATTCTTCGAACTTCCTCTTTATGAACTCATCAATCGCTGTTACATCATCGGAGAGGATATCGTCTAATTGGATGCCTTTCCTTTCTCTGAGTAGAGCAATTAACAGACCATCCCATCTCTCCTTGAAATATTGACTAAGCTCCCCACATGGTCTTTCAACATATTTAGACGGGATTAGGACACCCCATAATTTGTTATCATCCTCGTTGTTAATGAGTGCCTTAATCATGCTAAGAAAACCCGGTGCTATTGATGCACCTGCAAGCAATGATCCGTGTGACTCTCCCCTGATAACTATCTCATCAACGTTAGCCCGTAGCAGATATTCCTTGTTTTCTTGATTTATCAGTTCAGCACATATCCTGACCTTGACTGCCATCGACTTTATGGCCATGGCCCCAAAAATGGTTCTCTCATCGGCCTTCTCAAGTGAATGCCCATCGGAGATATCTGCCAGTATGATGGCCGCCTTGGCCCTAGAGATATTCGCCCTTGCTAAGACATCCTCCTTAACAAAATCTCCCCTCACAAAATGGATGCCTCTCTCCCCGTACTTGTACTGAATAGAGTCCACCTCATCTCTATCAAGCTCATTGACTAATACAATCGGGTAGCTACCATTCTTATCACGGATCAATATCCCTTCTATAGCCTTTTCACCATTTTGATTCCATCCGCAGATAACAATCTGATCTCTGACCTTTAATGATTCCAAACCCTCCCCCCCCTTAATCTTCTTCTCAACAAATATAGAGGCGATTGTCGCCGTAAACAGGGACACCAGCACTACCCCACTCAACATAAGGATCAGGCCTACGATCCTCCCCAGGGTGGAATGGGGAACAACATCACCATAGCCGACTGTAGTAATCGTTACAAGGGCCCACCAAAATGAATCCAATATTCCTGATGTGCCTTTAGCCCTGTAATAGCCATCAAGGATATACAAGCCAGTAGCACCAAAAAAGATAATGCCAGTGGTGATACCCAGGATGGGGAAAACATTCCTTCTCTTCAGGGACCTATATCCCTTCCTAATGTGTTTATTGACCTTATTCATAGAAGTGTTCCGCCGCAGGCGGATCAACGTACGCGACCAAAATATATACCTGGTCAACAGTTCTTCCAGTTCGGGCTCCTCCTATCCAGAAAGGCCTGGAGCCCTTCCTGAGCATCGGCCGTCATCATCAATTCATTGAGATATATATCTTCAATAATCCTTAGCGAGGGTTCGAGGTCATCCATAAGGCCTCTCTTGATCGCCTTTTTGGTGACTCGTATAACCTCAGCACTAAGAGATAGATAGGGCCTTATGAATCTGTCAGTTTCCTTGGTCAAGTCACCTTTTGCAACTACCTTGTTTATGAGGCCCATATCCATCGCCTCCTGTGCAGAGACAATCCGGCCTGAGAGAATCAATTCCATAGCCGCCTTTCTTCCAATTATCCTGGGCATAATCTGGACTGCAATTGGCGGCAGCACCCCCAGCTGGATCTCTGGCTGGCCAAATCTAGCTGTATCATCCGCAATTACCAGGTCACAGAAGATCGACAATTCGCACCCGCCACCCAGGCAGGATCCATGGACAGATGATACCGTAACTGCGCCTAACCTGTCCATCAACCGAAACATACCATGGAAGCTCTCAATCATCTTTGATACCAGATCACCCATATGTTCTGCCACATCCACACCGGATGAAAAACACTTCCCATTTGCATTAAGAAGAACTACCTTGAGATCCCTATTTTCAATCCAATCCGTGAGTGTATCATTTATCTCATTCATCATCTCTATGTTGAGGATGTTCAGGGGGGCCCTATTCAGGGTAATCGTTCCGAGTCCCCCTCTCATGTGGGCATTAATATATCTCATCTTGTTTCCTTTATAAGGTACATATCGAGAAAGATAATTATGCTTATACTCAAAATTGCACGTTAGATCAACTGCCTTATCTCCCTACCCCTGTAAACGGATTTAACCTCTGACCTTAAAGAAAAGTCCAGAAGCTCCCTTCTGGACTTTTCGTATGTTCTCTTTGTTGTTTATTTTTCAGCTATTCCTTAGGCTTTCCAAGCACGGCCTCAAACATCTCCTCATCATAAGGATGACCCTTGGCAATCATCTGCCTCAACTTTATGACATCCACATTAGCAGTTCCAGTTAACCTCTTGGTATTGAAGGCACTCATTCCCATATCAAATTCACCGTATGCCTGGGCATTTGCTGCCCACCACATAATGGATTCCGCCTTGGTTCTCTCCCAGGCAGCCCTCTTAGTTGCCCTTATCATCTGATAGGACATGGCAACCTGCTGAGGCATGAGATTGGCAAAAGTCCAGGCCATATCCATGCATGTCTTATCCAGGAGTGACCTGTCACGAGGTAATCCCCTAAGCAGTGTCTTAGCTTCCTCTGCATCTTTGCCGGTCTTGAATTCGCCATATACAATCTCTCCATCCTCAACCCATTTATCGGTTATTACCGCAGGATTTCTAACAAACTCACCATCCTTTTTAAGCATAGGCACTACCTTATGTACATAGCTCTTTCTCAACATCTTATAAGCACTCCATTGTTCACAGGACACAGCATTCCACATGGCATCCTGCATAGTCATCTCAATAGGTTTGAACTGGCATGCACCCCCCATAGCCGTTGAACCATGTAGCGGACCTACCTGACCGAATGTGGCACAATCAGAGGCAATGGTGAGATCGCAGACCCCGCCAATCTCCTCTCCACCCCCGATGCTCATACCGTTGCAGCACCGTATATAGGGCTTGGATGAAGTCCAGACGGTATCAAAGGCCCTCCAGTATACAGACATGTATTCCTGACAATCCAGGGGCCTCATAACGTAATACTCACTGTACTCAGGGACATTCCCTCCTGTACAGAATGCCCTGGTTCCCGCCCCGGTCAAAACCACACAAACAACACTTGGGTCATGGGATGCCTTGTCAAAGGCAGCTGCAGTAGCATGGAGCATTTCAAGGGTATAAGAATTGTACTGTTTCTCGTTGTCGAGGGTAATCCAGGCAACATAAAGTTCAGGGACCTCTTTACCCTGCGGATCTAATAAGGGTCTCTTTTCTAAGGTAGTCCTGGGCGGCTCTGGTTTGTGTAGGTATTTTTCATCGTACATCTGATGATCCAATTTTCTATCCTTTGGTGCCCTTGGTATCCAATCTAATGCCATAGTTATTCTCCTTGCTTATGGTTACCCCTTTATTTGTTTGGCCTAAAAATCAGGCCTCAAAACTATTCTCCTTGCTGGGGAGCCCACCTTGTGTACCTCCTCAAATGTTTCTACAAGGGTACTCATCGGCCGTGTTTCCACGAATGGTTCTATGTCAATCTTCTTTTTCAAGACCATATCAAGTACTATAGGATAATATTCGGGCAAGCAGCCCCAGGTCCCCACAATCTCAGCATCAAAGGCCATGAGCCTGCCAATAGCATACTCTACCTTCTGGAGGCCAAATCCTACGACAACCATGGTTCCTGTAAAAGATAGCAGTGAGAAGGCGATCTCCTGCCCAGTCTTCACGCCTGTTACCTCGAATATCTTCCAGCCATAATTCGGTAGACCATTTTCCCTTGAGATGGTTCTAAATTCCTTGACAACATCTCCAACCCCTTTATCAGCTGAACTGAGAACAAAATCAGCGCCATATGACAGGGCCCTTTTAAGTTTTTCAGGGTTTCTGGCAATGCCAATGACTGTCTTCGCACCGAGGGCCTTGGCCATCTGCCCCATATATTGACCTACGCCACCCGTAATTCCTACTACAACAACATTATCTCCTGGCTGAAGATCTGCCCTCTTGGCGGCCTGGTAAGGTGTTGTGGCGGCATCAGCTACCACTGCCAGGTGGGATAAAGCAATCTCCCCCCTGTTTTTCACCTCACAGAGATCTATGCTCGGAACTGGGATATGGCTTGAAAAGCCACCATACAGACCAAGGCTGTTACCCGGCATGAGCTGATTGAGGCATCTATTGCCCCTCCCTGTCTTACAGAGCATACACCTTCGGCAGGGCATAACAGCAGGGATAATTACCTCTTTACCTATCCAGTTTTCATCTCCAGCCACGACGGTGCCTGCAATCTCGTGACCCAAACTCAGAGGGGGTTTCGAAACAGTCGGAACGCCATCATAAAAGTATTCCAGGTCGGTGTGACAAACCCCAGATCCTGCTATCTCCACCAAAACGTCACCAGGCTTTAATTCAGGCACAGGTATAGAAGCCAGCTCGAATCTACCCGGAGTTATCTCTCCTGTTTCTTTGTTCCTTAATGTAGGTTGAACCATCTGCCATGTCTGGATCTTACCCGGTAATTCTGCCATCTCAACCCTCCATATTTTGTTGAGTTTGTCAGGCCTCCTGCGGTATTAGATCATTCCATAACCACCGTCAACACACAGGAGCTGACCGGTAATATAGCTGCTTTCATCCGAGCCTAAAAAGACAAAGGCAGGAGAGATATCATCTGGCTGAGCAAACCGCTTTAGCAGTATCCTATTCATATAGATCTCTTTTAGCTTTTCATCTGTCCGTATTTTCTCGGTCATATCTGTAGCTACAATACCCAGGGAAATAACATTTATACATATAGAGAACCGCGCAAGTTCTCTCGCCGCTGATTTGGTGAAACTTATGAGCCCACCCTTAGCAGCACTGTAATTTATCTGCCCTACTGTGCCTGCAATGCCCGCCACTGAGGTTACATTAATGATCTTCCCCCTCTTTTGCTGGGCCATGTGTCTGGCGGCAAACTGGGTACAGAAAAAGGTGCCTTTCAGGTGCACGTCTAATACCTGATCCCACTGTTCTTCACTCATTTTTAGCAACATCGCCGGTCTACTAAATCCAGCATTATTGACAAGGATATCTAATCCACCAAACTGCTCAATCGTGTTTTGAACCAAGGCCTCAGCCTCAGCCGCTTTAGCCACATCAGCCCTAAAAGCAATGGCCCTGCCCCCCATTTCCTTGATTGCTGCAACCACTTCTCCAGCCGCATTCTTATTGGAGGCATAATTAACGACAACACTGGCGCCCTCCCTGGCATAGGCCAAAGCAACGGCCCTTCCAACGCCTCTACTGCTCCCCGTTATTAAGGCTACCTTTCCTTTGAGTCTCACAGTTTTCTCTATGCAAGATTGAATAACCTATTCTCGATAGTTATTAAACTTTTCACTACTAAAAGAGAACGCGGCTATCCCCTCTCCTTTATCATCTCCCTGGCAATAATAATCCTCTGAATCTGATTGGCTCCCTCAAAAATCTGCGTTAGTTTCGCATCTCTAAAGAGCCTTTCCACAGGATAGTCCTTAGTGTAGCCATAGCCTCCGAGGATTTGAATAGCATCTGTGGTGATCTTCATAGCAATATCACTGCAAAAACACTTCGACATGGATGCTATTTTGGTATTCGGTTTGTTTCTATCGTGGCGTTTGGCAGCCTCTACCATAAGGCCCCTGCCCGCCTCTATCTGCATGGCCGCATCAGCCAGCATGAAACTTATGGCCTGGTGTCTAATCAAGGGCCTTCCAAATGTTTCCCTCTCACATGCATAATTGAAAGAGATATCCAGGGCTGCCTCTGCTATCCCCAGGGCAAGGGCGGCAATACTTGGTCTGGACATATCGAAATCCTTCATAGCAATAAGAAACCCCTCCCCTTCTTCCCCAATCCTATTGTCTTTGGGAACCCTGACATTCTCCAGAATTACCTCTGTGGTATTACTCCCCCTGAATCCAAGTTTATCCTCTGTTTTCCCAACAGATACGCCTTCCTGATCCCTCTCGACCACGAACAATGTCAATTCCTTTTCACCTGTCTTAGCTAAAACAGTATAGAGAGATGCGACCCCTCCATGTGTGGCAAAGCATTTATGCCCATCTAGGATATACTCACCATCTTTCCTTTGCGCCTTAGCCCTGATACCCGCCACATCAGAACCTGCATACGGTTCCGTTACCAGGTAACCTATGAGTTCTTCACCTTTTGAAAGTCGGGGCAAAAAGCGATCTTTCTGGTCCTGGCTCCCCGCTACTATTATCGGAAAACTTCCAACTGCCTGAATAATCACCATCAATGCTGAAGAGGCACATGCCTTTGCTATCTCTTCAACACACAAGCATAACATAAGGGTCTTATCTTCTCCGAGTCCGCCATAAGACGGTGGAAGCAATATCTGAAGAAGACCCATCTCGCCAAAAAGGCGGGCAATATCCCATTGAAATGCGCCATCCCTATCAATCTCAGATGCCAAGGGGGCTATCCGCTCGTTTGTTGCCCTCCTTACATTCTCCATTATAATCCTTTGTTCCTCGTTAAGCTCGATCATAGTTAACCTTCCCCGAAATTCTACAATTAACTCAAATCGTGTTGCCGTTAGTAGCCATACCTTTATGCCACGAAGAGGCGCTCATTTAGCGCTTCAGATTACCCTTTATATATCTCACAATATCATCAGTGTAGGTGCCCGGACCAAAGATCTCGGCAATACCTATTTCCTTCAGAGAAGGTATATCCTCATCCGGGATGATACCCCCTCCAATAACCAGCACATCATTTACACCCTTTCCCCTTAACAGTTCCATTATCCTGGGAAAGAGAAAGTCATGAGCGCCAGACAGGATGCTTAATACAATGACATCCACATCCTCCTGGATGGCTGCCTCCACAATCTGTTCCGGACTTTGCCTTAAACCGGTGTAGATTACCTCCATTCCTGCATCCATCAATGCATTGGCAATGACCTTTATACCCCTATCATGGCCATCCAGCCCGGGTTTAGCAGCCAAAACCCTAATCCTTCTCTTATCATCCATCTTGAATCAACCCCCAATAGTGCTTACCGCCTGATATTCCCCAAAAACATCCCGTAATGCGTCACAGATTTCTCCCAAGGTGGCGTAGGCCCTCACTGCATCCAAAATGACGGGCATCAGGTTTTCATTCCCCTCCGCAGCCCTTCTTAGCTCACTTAATATAGCCTTCACCCTTCCATTATCTCGCTCTAATCTTAGAGTCTTTAACCTTTGCATCTGAGAAAGCCTAACAGCGGGATCCACCCTCAAAAGATCCTTTGCAGATTCCTCTTCTACCTGGAACCTGTTTACACCGACTACCACCCTCTCATCCTTTTCAATCTCCCTCTGGTAGCGGTAGGCGCTGTCCTGAATCTCCCTTTGGATAAAGCCTTTCTCAATAGCTGCTGCTGCCCCACCAAGCTCATCAATCTTATCAATGTAGTTCTGAGCCCTGTCAAGAATCTCTCTTGTCAACTCCTCAATGTAATAGGAGCCACCTAAGGGATCTACGGTGTCAGTAGCGCCAGATTCATAGCCAATAAGCTGCTGGGTTCTCAGGGCGATCTGAACTGCCTCCTCACTCGGTAGACAGAAGGCCTCATCCATCGAGTTAGTATGGAGTGATTGTGTACCACCCAAAACCGCAGAAAGTGCCTGAAAGGCAACCCTTACGATATTATTCTTGGGCTGCTGCGCAGTTAGGGTGCAGCCAGCTGTCTGGGTATGAAACCTCATCATCATTGACCTTGAGTCCTTGGCCTTGAATCTCTCCTGCATAATCTTTGCCCATAGCCTCCTTGCAGCCCTAAACTTAGCAATCTCCTCGAAGAAATCAAGATGGGCGTTAAAGAAGAAGGAGAGCCTTGGAGCAAACTCGTCTACATCCAGTCCGGCACTGATGGCTGCCTCCACATAGGCAATCCCATCGGCCAAAGTGAAGGCCACCTCCTGAACTGCCGTTGAACCTGCCTCCCTAATATGGTACCCGCTAATGCTGATGGTATTCCATTGAGGAACCTCTCGTGAACAGAATGAAAAAATGTCTGTGATAATCCTCATAGATGGCTGAGGAGGGAAGATATAGGTTCCGCGTGCAGAATACTCCTTGAGTATATCATTCTGAATAGTTCCCCGTAACTGCTTTGAGGATACATCCTGTCTTTTGGCCACGGCTATATACATGGCTAAAAGCACAGCGGCCGGGGCATTTATAGTCATTGAGGTACTCACCTTATCCAGTGGGATCTGGTCAAAGAGTATCTCCATATCCTTTAATGAATCAATCGCTACCCCAACCTTCCCCACCTCCCCTTGAGCCAGTGGGTGATCTGAATCATATCCTATCTGGGTAGGAAGATCAAAGGCCACTGATAGACCTGTCTGACCCTGTTCTAAGAGGAACCTATATCGACGATTCGTATCTTCGGCAGTTGCAAAACCGGCATACTGCCGCATAGTCCACAATCTTCCCCTGTACATGGTAGGTTGAACTCCCCTTGTAAAGGGATACTCCCCGGGCAGACCGAGCTCTCTCATATAATCAAAATCAGCTACATCTAAAGGTGTATACACTCTCTTTATTGGGATGCCCGATGTATTAATAAAATCCGCCTTTCTTTCGGGTCTCCTTGCTAGTTTCGGCTCCAGTTTGTCGGCCCATTTTCTATATCTCTCTTCTATGTCTCCAATCTTCTTTCCATCAAACATCTCTTTCTAACCCCCCTTCATCATCCTGCGAGTGCAATGAATACACCTGCAGCGACAACTGTACCGATAACACCTGCCACATTAGGACCCATGGCATGCATGAGTAAAAAATTCTTTGGGTCAGCCTTTGAACCCATCAGCTGGCTTACCCTGGCAGCCATAGGAACAGCAGATACACCGGCAGAACCGATGAGGGGATTTATCTTTTCCTTGGTAAAGAAGTTCATACATTTTGCCAAAAGTATCCCAGCCGCTGTAGAAAAGGCAAAGGCCACCATACCCATAATAAAAACAGAGATAACCTCCAGTTTTAGGAAATGCGCTGCAGACATGGTAGCACCCACACTAACACCCAGAACTATCGTAACGATATTCATTAGTTCATTGGCCGCTGCATCTGAAAGTCTCTTTACCACACCGCACTCCTTAAAGAGATTTCCCAACATAAACATAGCCATAAGGGGAGCAGAGGCTGGCACAATAAGACAGATAACCACGACCGTCACCAAGGGAAAGAGGATCTTCTCCCTCTTTGAAACTGGTCTTAACTGCTTCATGACGATCTTTCTTTCCTTCTCGGTGGTAAGGAGCCTCATGATAGGGGGCTGAATAATTGGAACGAGAGACATATACGAGTAAGCTGCTATAGCTGTTGCCCCCAATAAATGGGGGGCAAGGTGGACTGTTGTGTAAATAGTTGTTGGCCCATCGGCACCGCCAATTATACCTATTGAACACGCCTCTGGCACGCTAAAACCGAGTAAGAGGGCCCCAAAAAAGGCAACATAAACACCGAATTGGGCCCCCGCACCTAAGAAGAGGGTCTTAGGATTGGCGATCATAGGCCCAAAATCTGTCATGGCGCCCAGGCCTAAAAAGATAAGCGGTGGGATTACCTCCCATTCTAATCCATAATGGTAAAATCTCCACAGCAATCCCTCTCCTTCCTCCATCAGAAATGTCAGCGGTAAGTTTACGATCAATATACCAAAACCGATGGGTACCAAAAGGAGAGGCTCGTAGCTTTTCGTTATAGCCAAGTAGATAAAGAAAAAGGCAATAAGCCACATAACAAGGTTACCTAAAGTCAGGTGTACAAGACCTGTAGTCAAGACCATATGCAGCATAATACAACCTTGCTAACTACCCTTTTTTTCTAAAAGCTTTAATATCCTTCCAAATGCGTATATCGCCCCTATCAAGACTGCAAGGGACCCAAAGACTGTGCTTAGGCCAAAGAGAAATATCTTTACAGCAAGCTCCCAATCGACCATGAGACGTTTTCCCCTAATATAGAAGTCGGTTACGCTCTCAGATAAAATTGCCCTGCCGATGATCGGACAGGGCTCTTAATCCATGCTATCAAAAATCCATATACCTATTCGATAACCACTAAAATATCATCGGCCCCAACTGAATCCCCTTTCTTACATCTTATCTCCTTAACCCTTCCTGATGTTGAAGCTACTAAAGGCATCTCCATCTTCATGGCTTCAAGAATAAGGAGTTCATCATCTTCATTAACCGTATCACCAACCTCGACCTTTACATCAATTATCTTGCCCGCCATGGGAGCCGTTACCTCACTCACTTTCATACCTCCTTCTCTGTTCGATAAAGAAACATCTCCAGGCAAAATCATACCTCATAACACGAACTCGATCTGCCTGAAAATTGGTTCTCTATAATTTTATTTTGATACTTTGTCAAGGGCAAAGTAGGGAGAGGCCCAACTCAGAAAGCTGATCTCTATCAACGCGCGAAGGCGCATCGGCTACAGCACAGGTTGCCCGCTGGGTCTTGGGAAAGGCAATTACATCCCTGAGAGATTCTGCGCCAACCATAATAGCTACAAGTCTGTCAAAACCAAGGGCGATACCCCCGTGGGGAGGTGCTCCGTACCTTAATGCCTCAAGGAAAAAACCAAACTTTTCTTTCACCTCTTCTTTTCCCAAGCCCAATATACGGAAGATTTGGTTTTGTAAGCCAATAGTATGTATCCTTACACTACCTCCCCCTATCTCCTCACCATTAAGCACTAAATCATATGACCTTGCCCTGACTTGCTTTGGTCTTTCGGCAAGTAATGGTATGTCTTCTTCAAGAGGGGCCGTAAATGGATGGTGGACAGCTACATATCTTTTTTCATCCTCGTCATACTCCAGCAAGGGGAATCTTGTTACCCAGACAAATGAATATTCTCCATCTTTAACCAAATGGAGCCTCTTGGCTATCTCAATCCTTAGTTGACCTAATGCCTCATTAGCTACGTGGGCCATACCAGACACAAATATAATAAGATCTCCTTCTGTGGCTCCGAGTCTCTCCTCAACAGCACTTCTACTGTCTGGGCCCACAAATTTGGCCAATGGCGATTGCCACCCATCAGGTCTGAGTTTGGCCCAGAACAATCCCTTGGCACCAGAATCACTTACCATAGAGCTCAATTCATCCAGCTCCTTCCGAGAAAAAGAGGCTCCTTTCCTTATACTTACTGCCTTGACAACCCCTCCCTCCTCTATCACCTTTGTGAAGGCCCTAAAGGTTGAAGATCTCAGGAGATCAGATACATCTATCAATTCCATGCCAAATCTGATATCTGGCTTGTCCGAGCCATACAAATCCATTGCTTTCCCATATTCAATCCTTGGAAATGGTCTGGAAACAGGGTAACCCAGAATCTCGGAGAATATACCTACCATCATCCCCTCAACAACATCCATGACCCCATCCTCATCTACAAAGGACAGCTCAAGGTCAACCTGTGTAAACTCCGGTTGTCTATCGGCCCTGAGGTCTTCATCCCGGAAACACCTGACAATCTGAAAATATCGATCAAAGCCTGCCACCATCAAGAGCTGTTTAAACAATTGCGGGGATTGGGGCAGGGCATAAAACGATCCCTTCGTAATCCGACTTGGCACAAGATAGTCCCGTGCCCCCTCGGGTGTACTCTTGGTTAAAAAAGGGGTCTCAACCTCCAGGAATCCCTCACTGTTCAGAAAATTTCTTATACCGAGGGCTATCTTATGCCTCATAACAAGGTTATGAAAAAGAGCTGGCCTTCTAAGCTCTAGGTATCTATATTTCAGGCGCACACTCTCTGATGCATCAATCTTTCCATCAACCTGGAATGGCGGAACCTCTGTTTCATTCAGTATCTTCAATTCTCTTACCTTTACCTCAATGTCTCCTGTAGGTAGATCGGGGTTTTCCTGGCCAGGGAGGCGTGCCGTGACCTCTCCCTTTACAGCTATAACCCACTCATTCCTAAGGATACCTGCCTTCTCATGACTGACCTTATCAAATTCCTCATCAAAGACAATCTGGGTCAAGCCGGACCTATCCCTGAGGTCAATAAATATCAACTTCCCCAGATCCCTGCGTCTGTTGACCCATCCCAGTAGGGTGACTTCGCGACCAATGTCGTCTCTCCGCAAGCTGCCGCAATCATTCGTCCTTTTCCAATCTCCAATGGTATCTATGTCCAACTTCATTCCCTCAATCTTATGAGCTCATCAACCAGATGATCCAAGGGAAGTTCTCTTTGTTCCTTGGTAACCATATCCCTTAAGATACCCTTACCTTTGGCAAGTTCATCTTCCCCGACAATCAATACCTTCCTGGCTTTCAGTCGGTCTGCACGTCTCATCTGAGTCTTTAGCCCTAATGATCTGTATTCCATCTCGCAACTAAGGCCACCTTTTCTCAGCTCTTGTAACCAGATAAACGATTTGTCTTCCGCCTCTTTGCCCAGAGGTGCCAGAAAGATATCCGGTCCCTTTTCTCCCTGTGTAAGATGCTCCCCGGAAAGCTCAACAATCCTTTCCGTGCCTATGGCAAACCCTATTGCAGGGTTGTCTGGCCCCCCGAGCTCTTTGATCAGGCCGTCATACCTGCCACCACCCACTATAGCATTCTGGGCCCCCAACTCTTGAGTCTGCACCTCAAAGGTGGTCCTTGTATAATAATCAAGACCCCTCATTAAATGAGGATTGACTACAAAGTCTATATCCAATCCCTTAAGATATAACTTAAGAGTTTCAAAATGATCAGTGCAACTATCACACAAAAAATCCGGCATGGACGGGGCATCCTTTACTGCCTGATTACATGTCTCCACCTTGCAGTCAAAGACCCTTAACGGATTTGTCTCCATCCTCCTTTGGCAGTCAGGGCAGAGGTGCGCAAAATATCTCTTAAGGTAATCCTTAAGTTCAGCCCGGAATGGCCCCCTACATCTTGGACAACCCAGGGAGTTGATATTTAAAATAAGGTCACGGAGCCCGAGGCAGGAAAAAAACCACATGACCATGAATATCAGCTCGCTATCCGATTTAGGGCCAGGGTCACCGATAATCTCAGCATTAATCTGGTGAAATTGCCTACTTCTGCCTTTCTGGGGCCTTTCATATCTGAACATTGGCCCTATGGTAAATAGCTTCTGTACCGGATACACCTCATAGAGTTTGTGCTCTATATAGGCCCTCAGCACTGACGCTGTAGCCTCCGGTCTCATGGCTACATAGGTACCCTTCCTATCCTGGAAGGTATACATCTCCTTGGAAACGATATCCGTGTCCTGGCCTATCCCCCGAGCAAAAAGCTCTGCTTTTTCTATCATTGGGACTCTAATCTCCTGAAATCCAAACAATCCGAATATCCGCTTCGCCTCCGATTCAGCCCTATTCCAGGTTCCTACCTGATGAGGAAGTATATCCTTAAAACCTCTTACTGCCTTATATCGCAAAAGGGTCTCCCTTCCTAGTTAATCTATAAGAACAACTTCTCCTTCTATCAGAGCCCTTTCCTTCAGTCAATAATTTTAGATTACGTGTCTCTGTCCTTCTTGCAGCAATCAAGTAACTATGGCCACCCCCGCAGGAGCTCTAAACAGCTAACCGGGTAAGTTCATAGGAGCAACTAAGGCTTGCATTGGATATTAGGACCCGATAGTAATACTGCCTTCCATGAACTTAACAGCTCGGCCAGATATTATAACTCTATGACCACAGTCCCTGCAGAACAATTCTCCGCCTCGCTGTGACACCTGATGGGCATGCAATTCTTTCTTATTCAGCTTATTGGCCCAATATGGCGTTAAGGCACAATGAGAAGATCCCGTAACAGGGTCCTCATCTACCCCCAATTTTGGTGCAAAAAAGCGCGATACAAAATCTACCCTCTTTCCTTGAGCAGTTACAATCACTCCTCGCAAACCTACCTTCCTGAGAATTCCCATATCCGGATTTAGTTCAATGAGGTCATTCTCACTTGAAAATACAGCTAGATAGTCTTCTGAACACAGTACTTCTAACGGCTCCTTCCCAAGACCATCAACCAACTCCTTGGGCGCTGCGCATGGTACAGGTGGCTGCGATGGAAAGTCCATGGAAAGCAAACCTCTTTCTTTAACAACCGTGAGCTTTCCGCTCCTTGAACGAAAGGTAATTTGACTACGCGATGTATCACCGTAGTTGAAAATCACAAAAGCTGCAGCTAAGGTTGCATGCCCACAGAGATCAACCTCGGCAACAGGAGTAAACCAACGAATACGGTAGCCATCTTCCTCGGGAACGAAAAAGGCAGTTTCAGAAAGGTTATTCTCCTGAGCAATTGCCTGTATCACTGAATCCTCTAACCATTCTTCAAGTGGGCATACAGCGGCAGGATTGCCCGCAAAAACTCGGTTTGCAAATGCGTCAATGTGGTAAATAGGGATCTTCATTTTCTACCAAACACCTAAATCTTCGATCCAATTGCGGCTTGCCCCCGATTCCTTATTGCGGTATGCTCAGGCCTTTTCCGAACAATCACCCCTATACCTCACAGAAGTGTTTTGCCTTATAGGCCTCCAGGAGTTGAGTAACTTCCTCTTTACACTCCCCACATCCGGTTCCCACCTTTGACATCTCCTGGAGGTCATAGAAGGTCCTCGCACCATCAAGCACGGCATGTTCAATTTCCTGATCAGTTATGTTCAGACATTTACACACTATCCGCTCTTCTTCTCTCTGAACCTTATCTTCCATGCCGTTGCGCATATAATAATCGTTTATGGCAATGCGCAGCGCCTTATCGCCCAATACAGAACAGTGCACCTTGTGCTCTGGCAAACCACCAAGCTCCCTGTTTATATCCTTAGCAGAAAGATTATATGCGTCATCGAGCTTCATCCCCTTTACCATCTCAGAAAGGACAGATGTGCTGGCGATTGCACTTGCACAGCCAAAGGTCTTCCACTTACAGTCAGTAATAATCCCCTTCTCCTTATCGACCTTGATGGCAACTATCATCTCGTCGCCACATTTTACGTTTCCCGTAACACCTTTCCCGTCTTCCTGATAGCTCTCTTCATCCGTGAGGATGTTCTTGGGGTTCATAAAATGTTCTTTAACGGCATCTGTATATGCCCAGTTGGTTTCAGTCATTGCTGCCTCCTTTTATACGCTGTCGACATATCCCTGATCTTTCCTATAACCCGAGGAAGTGTATCGATCATATACTCCACCTCCTCCATCGTGTTCTCGCGGCCCAAACTGATACGTATTGAACTGTGGGCACATTCCGCCGGCAGTCCTGTCGCCAGAATCACGTGCGAGGGATCAAGAGAACCCGATGCGCACGCAGAACCAGTTGAAACAGCAATCCCTTCCAGATCAAGGTACAATATGATCGCCTCTCCCTCTGCGCCGTCAAAGGACACATTTAACGTACCCGGAAGACAATCCGTGGGGTGCCCGACAAACTGCACATCAGGGATATTTTCCTCTATGCCTCTTTTAAGTGCTGCCTTCAACGCAAGCAGACGCTTTTCCTCGGCCTCCATCTCTTGGGAGCGCACCTCGATAGCTTTTCCAAGACCGACTATCCCGAGGGTATTTTCCGTTCCTGCACGCCTGCCCCTCTCCTGGTGTCCACCACGAATCAAGGGGCAAAAGGGAGCCCCCTTCCTTACATATAATGCGGCGATCCCTTTGGGCCCATAGATTTTGTGGCCGGAAAGCGTCAGGTAATCAACATTCAGCTCCTCTACATTTACCGGTATTTTACCAACCGCCTGAACTGCATCCGTGTGAAACAATGCTCCGCGCTCACGCACAACCTCGGCTATCGTCCTAATATCCTGGATGGTGCCGATTTCATTATTTGCCATCATCACCGACACCAGCCCTGTTCTATCCGTAACCAAATCCTTTAACTGCTCAATGTCGATTTTTCCGTACTGATCCACGTCAAGGTATAGAACGTTCACACCCTGCTCCTGAAGGCATCTTGATGTTTCCAGAACACAGGGGTGTTCTATGGTGGTGGTGATAATTTCAGCAATGCCGTTCGGATTAGACTCACACCCCTTTGTCTGGCAGGTAAGAACGGATAATACGGTGTTATTTGCCTCTGATCCGCTCCCTGCAAACATCACCTCGTCTGGCGATGCACCAATGAATGAGGCGACTTTTTCCCGTACCTCTTCAGCAAGTTGTCTTGCCCGTCTGCCTGGGGTATGAAGGCTTGAAGGATTGCCAAATATTCCCATGGCATCTATCATCGCCTTCTTCACTTCTGGATGAAGAGGCGTTGTCGCATTATTGTCCATATAAATCTCTTTTCCTGGCATTATCCCCTCCTCAATTCACTTTGCAGTCCTTGGTTATTCCCTTGTGACTTCCCACAATGCATCAGATAATAGTACATAGATAACCACTAGCATAATTTAATACCTAAATTGACCAATTCAATTCCTCGGCCCGGAGATAATTGTGAGGATCTACCCAATAGATTGGGAAGCCGATTTACACTAAGCCCTTTTTCTGCTTAATGAATCTTCGGCCCAACTCAATGCAGCAGCAACGTTTGGAAACCCGATGGTACTAGTGAGAAGCATAACGGCGTGATATATCTCTTCCGGCGTTGCACCTGCTTCAAGGGCCCTTCTCACATGGCTATGTACAGCACCTTCAGATCGCAAAGTGCTCCTGCTGCCAGCTGGATTAGATGAGCGGTCTTTTCATCTAAAGGCCCTAGTTGCCGGACAACCTTACCGAGCTCCTCGACGGCGTTAATGAATCTCCCATGCCTTTTCTTCATGAAAAGAAACCACTTCGGAAGTTTTTCCTTTGGCATAGCACCCTCTTTACAATAAGACAAAACTTGTTTTGATCTTCCCTGTGAACACCTTAAACTTATAAAGTAGAACCAATCTTTATCGTGACCTGCCAGTACGATACCATCCCCTCTTCGATATAACCTCGGCTTTCAACCACTTCAAACCACCGCATGTTTGGAACGGTTTTCGAAGCTCTAGCGATCGCGTTCTGAATGGCATCTTCAATGCTCTTTTTAGAAGAACCTGTCAGTTCAGTCGATGTATAGATATGTTCGTCCATTTTATCCCTCCTTTTATGTAAATTGCTGAGCAAACCCTTTCTACCATCACTGCAAAGAACTATTCACTCAATCTCAGTCAAGCATAATCGTCTCCCCATGTTTGAGAACAAGAAACTCATGCTCAGGAAGTCCCTTTTCTTTTCTTGCCTTCTCAAGCCTCTGAGGAGGCTCGTCAAGGGGTTCGTCGGTGAGTATGAAGGTGCCCCAGTGGATGGCCACGGACTTTTTGGAGCCTATATCCAGGTGCACCTGCACCGCCTCTTCAGGAGAGAGGTGATAATAACGCATAAACCATCTTGGCTCATAGGCCCCTATGGGTATAGCCGATAAATCAAAAGGCCCCAGTTTTTGGCCAATTTCCTTAAAGAGGGGTGTATAGCCAGAATCCCCACAAAAGAAAAAGCGAAAATCAAGTGACTGGATGACCCAGCCTGCCCACAGGGTTTTGTTTTGGGCAAACAAGTGTCTTTTGCTCCAATGGTGAACCGGAACGGCAATGATCCTAAAATCCTTCCCATCATATTGGTCCCACCAGTCCAACTCAACAACCTGACTGATACCAAGGCGCTCAAACGAGTCCTTAAACCCCACTGGTACGAAAAAGGTGGTATCCTGGCCTCCTTGGCGCTCATAGAGTTTCACTACGGTCTCTTTGTCTAGAGAGTCGTAGTGGTCATGGGAAACAATGACTATATCGATAGGCGGTAAGTCATTGAGTGCTAATCCTGGTGCTATTAGCCTTTTGGGCCCTATCCATTGTAAGGGGGAGGCACGCTTGGAGAAATGAGGATCTGTAAGAATATTTTTCCCATCTAGCTGCAGCAAAACAGTGGCATGGCCAATCCACGTCAAGGTGACTTTTTCACGATTAAATCTCAAAAATGTAGGATCATTTTTAGCTAAAGGAAAACCATAGTCTTCAGGGCTCGGAGTTTCCTTCCAGAGCCGATTCCAGCGCCATTTTAAGAAGTCAAAAAAACCTGGCTCTTCGTAAGTATAAATATTCTTAAAGCCATCCTTTGTGTGATGTGGTTTATCTGGATGGGGTGATTTGGCAGCACAAGTCACTGAGAACAAACAAGCAATGCTCACTGCAAAAAGACTGCGCATCTGAAACCGCAGGATAACATCGAGCATGAGAGGCTTCCTTTAAATCTTTATCCTTGACAAATCCCTAGATGAGGTGTTGCCAAGGTTAAGGCTCCGACCCCCTTTCTCACAACGAGTGAATATAACGAACCAATTCTCCTCCATAATCATTTTCACGGCAGATAACAGATTTGTACCGGTTTTGAAAAAGCTGACCGCGACGCTTATCCTAGCGGATAAAACTAACTGCGTATCCAGAGCGATCTCCTCATCAGGACAGTTTCCGTACAAATGGAACAGGATTTCCAGTTCTATCTTATTGCAGTCAATCTTCCATCGGGGCTAGCAGGATTTAAAATCCCGCTATTCGCGGCGAGCTCAGCAAGGATGGAATAGAAAGTGGAATAGGTGTTGTTGAGATTCTGTCCATAGCGCTTGAACCAGAAGTAGCCATCGCCTTGCTGCTTTACAATGAAGCTATTGCTGAGTACACAATAGGTTTTCTCTTGATCTAACTGCACCCATTGTCCATTCTCATCAAGAACCTGGATGTGCTTCACACGTTCTCCCGGAATGTCAACAGTCCACTGGCCAGCATCATTCTGGCTAATTTTCTGAGCAGTTTCTTTTAGGTTAATAGTATAACGGAGTCCCGATGGGTGTAAAAAACCTCCTTTGCCAAAGCTAGCTGCGCTTCGCTCCAGAATATCTTTGATGTACTGTCCTTTGATGTCCAATGTGTAAGCGTAGCTACTGAACTCATCGATTTCTCGAAGCATGGCGTCTGTGACGGGGCCTGGCTGATAGATCTTGTTTCCCCTGAACGCGCCGGCATTATTAAGTACAATATCCACGTGAAACTTCTCCCGCATAAGGTCATTGACAAGATCGGCGACAACCGATTCACCGTATCGTAGAGCATAATCCGTCATATTCCACTCGACTTCAGTATGGCCAAGCACAATCGCCTTGGGAAGGGATTTTTGGTATTGTGCGAGAGCCGCGTCTACATTGGCATCAGGAACCACGTCACTCGTTACGGAGATAAGCTGATACTGCACCTTATCGCCGTCTACTCTGCCATTGGAATCTACCACGAGATCAAGCCGCACCAAGAACGAGCCCTTCTCTCCCCCATTGACAATAACCGTTTTGCCGACTCTGACTGGGTTTGGAAGATACTCATGCGAATGTCCTCCAAAGATAACGTCAATGTCAGGTACGGCCTCTGCGATTTCATAATCCCTTTGATATCCAAGATGGGTCAGCGCCACTACGATCTCCGCTCCTCGCTTACGCAGTTCCTTGGCTGCCCAGCGAGCCGTTTCCAGATTACCGCAGGCTAGCTTCACCTCCCTGCCGCTGGTGACAAAAGGAAAGTCCTCGGTCATCAGCGAGAAAAACCCTACCTTTAGACCTTCATAGTCGCGGACTAGCCATGGTTGGCAAAGACCATCCAGTGGGGTGTTTTTCACGCCTAGATCAGAGCAAATACACTGAAATCCCGCATGTTTCAGGGCACCAGATAGGGCTTGTGGACCCTTATCAAATTCGTGATTGCCAAAGGCATATATCTCGTAACCTGCCTCCGAGAGAAGTTGAAAAATAGCCCTACCTTTGTACGTATGAAAATACCTGTTCATAAGGTCATCGCCGGTAGAGACAACTGCAACCTTCCCCGGCTTTTCAGCCTTGACGTTTGCGACCAGGGAGGCAATACGAGAAATGCCGCCCACTAAGTGTCCCTCCTTTGTCCCATCACCGTCTAAATCCAGTTGCCTCACAGTCGGTTCAAGCTGCCCTTGCAGATCAGCTGTTCCAAGAATAGTAAGTTCCCGTGATACATCGTTTATATGGGTAGTGGCACAGGAGACGACAAGCAATGACAAGAACAGTAGGGAAAACATCGTGGAGCGGTTTCGAAATCTCGCCTTCATTTTGTCCCCCTCTTGGAGTAACAAGCGACGCCGAGGCTCTCCGCAGAGCACCCTTTATGCTATCGAAATATAGTTTCCTTTCCTTACAATCAGCCCTTCCTTTTCCAGCTGCTTGAAATTTTGCATCACCGCCTCTGCGGGAAAAGAAATCCTTTTGACCAATACGCCCTCGGAAACCCTGTGTTCCCTCACCAGCGCCTGAAGAATCATACCTCTAATCTGCCTGTTGGAGCCCTTGAACGGGGATTGTCTCTGATAGTGGGCACTTCTCCTGCTGGGGTTACCATGCCTCTTCTTCAACGCTACCCCATAGTCCATCAACGCATAATACCATATCCGTGGATTTTCGGGATCGACTGTTTGTGCTACGAGCGGGAGAATCTTGCTGTCCTTTACATCACCGCTGTTCCTGAAAAAATGGTAAATAAAAACGCTCCGTATATTGGTTTCTACGAATATTGTCGGTTCATTAAAGGCAAAGGCACAAACCGCGTGAGCAGTGACGCTGCCGACTCCTGGCAAAGCCATTAAAGATTCGATGCTCGGTGGAATCCTCCCATCATAGTGAGCAACCAGCGCTTCAGCTGCTTTTTTCAATGCAAGCGCCCGACGGTTGTAACCGAGTCCCTGCCATACGCTGAGGATGTCGCGCAAGGGCGAGCGTGCCACCGATTCAATAACAGGAAACCTTCGTATAAATTGCTCATATTTTTCGATAACTCTGGCCACCTGCGTTTGTTGAAGCATGATCTCTGAGATGAGGATCTTGTACGGATCCCTCGTCTTCCTCCACGGCAGCACTCGTGCGTGGTTTCTATAGTAACCGTATACCGTCTCCCGAAACCCATGTATCTGTTCATAGCTGAGTATGAATTGAGCTCTGTCACCGTCGCGATCAATGTTATGATTCACCTCTAAGCCCATTTGTTGCTCACCAAGGACTCATAACGTACGCAGTTCCTCGGCGTAGGCAAAGTCAGCAGCCACACCTCCGGTATGGATAAAAAGGAGCCTATCCTTTCTGGCAAACTGACCCTTACTGACGAGATCTATGAGGCCAGCCATGGCCTTTCCGGTATATACCGGATCAAGGAAGATTGCCTCGGTTTGTGCCACCACTCTAATGGCCTCGATGCATTCCTTTGTTGGTATGCCGTAGCCCTGACCTATATAGTCATCGTAAACCGTTACCTCACCTGGGGTTATGGCTGCATCCAGACCTAATAGCCTGGCAGTCTCAGTAACTTGAGTAACAACCGCATTTATAGCCTCGCTCTTCTCATAGAAGACACTCATACCAACGACATCAGGGTGAAGCTTGAGCTGTTTGAACCCCAGGACCAATCCCGCCTGGGTACCTCCCGTGCCATTGGCCAGAACCACATAGTGAATCTCTATCCCCTGGTCTTCTAATTGCTGGCTTATCTCCTCTGCAGCGTTAACCCAGCCGGCGGTTCCCAGGGGAGTAAAGGCGCCAGCAGGGATGACCAAGGGATTGCGTCCCTTGCCCCGCAGCTCATCAGCCAGCTCGTTCATCTTCTTGGGCATCGTGGTAAACATTTCACCTGGATCGCTCACCTCAAGGATGTTTACCGTTGAATCGAGGATATTGTGTAATAACAGGTTACCCTGTGTCTCTACATGAACACCCTTAACCAATACCAGATAGGGTTGCATCCTTACCTTGCGGGCAGCGGCTGCCATTTGCAAGGCAAAATTAGACTGCGAACTCCCGCTCGTTATGAGGGTATCAACCCCTCTTTTCTTTGCATCGGCGAGCACATACTCCAGCTTCCGGCACTTGTTGCCTCCCAGTGCCAGCCCTGTCAGATCATCACGCTTCATGAATATGCGAGGCCCACCAAGGGCAGCGGAAAGGCGAGGTAACTCATGTAGAGGAGTCGGCAAGTTCCCCAAGGCAACCCGTGGCAATTTTACTATAGACATAGTGCACCTCCTTTTCGGGTCCAGCGGCTATAGCATCGTTGGAGTTTATTATCTTCGGATAATCCTATCCTGGCAATAGGTCACAAAAATAAAAGGAGTCCCTTAACACAATCTCTCCAATACATACCCTTAATTTTTCTTTGAAGATTGGCCCATCAATAACAAAGGAATGGAACTCTCCGTTCTCTCCGTTGGGATCAACATGTGATGGAAGACGAGAAATAAAATCATCATTAATTGGCTTTCCAGCAAAAGATGAATCGAGCACCCTGGAGTCAACACACGTTACAATAGCCTCAAATCCTGAATCTATAAAACCTCTTATCACCTCTGGTGTATCCCTTTTCCAGAGTGGAAAAATTGCCTTCATGCCTATCTGTGCTAATTTTTCCTCACGATATCTTCTTACATCCTCCAGAAAGATATCACCAAATCCAGCAGAGTTGATATTTTCGTTTTGATATCCCAAGAGTACCTCCTTCATCCTTGACTCATACTCTCTGCTAGTGGAGTCCTTCGGGATATAAACCTTTTGAAGGGGTAAACCCAGGGATTCTGCCTGCTGTTCAATCAAAGTCCTTCGAACACCATGCATACAGACCCTATCATAGCCATCTGTGATAGTAGTCAACAGGGCCACAATTTCATATACCCCTGTTTCTTGAATACAATAGTGTGCCAGGGAGCAATCTTTTCCACCACTCCACGACAAAAGGATCTTTTCTCTCACTACCACATTAAATCCTTACTAAGCCAGCAACGCCAAATGGTGGAAATCAGCTTCCCCATGAGGCGCACCGAAATGCAGGCCAGGTGCAGAAATTGATTAGGTTTTTCCAAGGGCCCTCTTTATGGCTGCCCTTGCAAGTAAACGTGTGGAGTCCAATGTTGGCAGCGGACAATCGTTCGGATCTATGATCAAGGGAATTTCCGTGCATCCGAGGACAACTGCATCACAACCGGAATGCCTGAGTCTTTGTATAACTTCGTTGAGATAGAGTCGGGATTTCTCGGGAAATACGCCGTTTACAAGCTCATGAAATATTATCCTGTCAATGCGCTCTCTGTCTTCCTTCTCCGGTATCTCACTGGTAATGCCCATCTTCTTAAGGGCATCCTGGTAAACCGGGCCTGTCATAAGGTACCTCGTTCCTAAGATCCCAAGATGGGTGAATCCCTTCTCTCTGGCTTCCTCTCCAACTATCTCCGCAATATGCAGCCAAGGGATTGCTGACTTGGATCTCACGAGATCAAAGGCCTGGTGGATGGTGTTGTCAGGACAAATAGCAAAATCCGCCCCTCCTTGTGCAACCTTGTGAGCTGAGGAAACCATGAGTTGCGCAACCTTATCCCACCTTCCGGCGCGGATATGTACCATGTATTCCGAAAGGGGATGGGTGTGCATGGTGATTTCAGGATGCCTATGTTCACCCATTTGGTGCGGTGCCTCTGCGCAAATCGTTCGATAACAGAGAGCTGCACCCTCTGCACTGCAGGCTACGATTCCAATATGTTTTGCCATTCCTCCTCCCATCTCAAAAACCCTAACCTCCAAACCACGCCGCGGCTTTATCCCCTGGCTTGTATTAACCTCTTCGCCAAGCTAACCGCGTCACCAGCATCTGGCGCATAGCCATCTGCCCCGATATCCCTGGCGAACTTCTCGTTGACAGGCGCACCACCAACCATGACCTGAATATCGCCTCGTACTCCCCTGGCCTTCAGGGCATCGACAACACCTTTCATCTCCGGCATGGTAGTAGTCAACAGGGCAGAAAGTCCCAGTATGTCGGGGCTGTACTGTAACACCTGTTCTACAATTTCCTCGGTTGGAACATTGACCCCCATATCCTGGACCTCGAAACCTACACCCCGCAACATGGTAACCACCATATTTTTCCCGATGTCGTGCATATCCCCCCGGACGGTCCCCATTAAGACCCTACCGCTCGCCTCCCTCTTTTCGCTGGCAAGATAAGGCTCTAAAACCAATAGGGCCTCGCCCATGGCCCGGGCAGAAAGCAGCACCTCGGGGATGAATACATCCCCTGCCTTAAACCTCTCCCCAACCACTTCCATGGCCGCAATCATGCCGCGTTGCAGGATATCCTGGGCATTCAGGCCCTTGTCGAGCATTTCCTGGGCGTGTCTTTTTATCCCTATGTGGTTGCCCTTGAGAATATCGTCTTGAATGACCCTGAAAACCTCATCCCCAACCAGCTGAGGTGTAACCCCAGTCTCTGCCCTGTCCAACTGACCTTTGGAGATAGGACGGTATCCACCTCCCTCAAAGGGCAAACGCCCCTCCTTTTCTACACGCTCCCCGATCCGAATCAGGCGGTCAAAGACCGCGTGGGCTGGGGTGGTATCGCCAATACCGAGAATCAGCCTTTTACCAGGTGCCACCACTTTGAACAGGTGATCCAAGTAGGCCTCAAAATCCTCATCTGTTGTGCTTTCTTCCAGCAGCAAACTCTCAGGGATGCCCCCAAAAATCGTCAGTGTGTCGGTCCATCTCTCGTAATATTCCTCGATCTTTACCTTGGTCATGGGATACGGTGTTACAGCCTCGGCCACATGCATGCCGGAGTCCCTGAGCAAATCCATCAGTGCAAAGTTCTCCCCGTCACAGTGGCATATGAGAATCTTCCCTTTGGCGCTCAGCATATCAGAGGCCTTCCTGATCCATGGCAATATCTCCTTTTCAAAGTAGGTAGGATAGGTAATCATCTCATCAAAATTACCGCCCCACAGGACTGCCTCTGCAGGGGAATCCGCACAAATCTTTAGCGCCTTATTGTAGTAATCTTCCATAACCTCAGCCAGCGCTCGCATCTCTTTTTGGTAGTCATGATAGTGGTAATAAAATTGCGTGGCATCGAGAAGGTCTTTTTGAATGTGATGCATAGGGGAAGCTGTCCCTAACCCGCAACCAGCAGTAACAGCAACCCCATCCTCGCCAATATCCTTCTTCCATTCGATGAAATCATCAAAACCCGGCACCAGTTCCAGGTTTTCAAAAATATACCGGACAACTCCGTAATCCTCGCGCCTTTTGATGGCGTGTTCATCGACCCACGTAATGGAGGCCCCTGATCTTCTCATTTCCTCGGTATACACGGTATTCGTACTGACCATGCCAACGGGCGTATGATATTCCACACAGGTAGAGTCTCCTTTGCGCTCGACTTTGATCTCTATATCGGAAGGGAACTGACATCTAAAAACAAGCTCCTTTACAGAGAAAATTCCCAGGCCTCGGTGCAGGCTATCCTCAGGCCTGCGCAATTTCAGATATTCCGGCACAATCTTGTGCAAGGCCCATCCCTCTGCGCGGGAAATCTCATCCTGCGTTCTGCGTTTATGTCTCTCCGGTAGGGTGCCAGCCGCTGAATTGGCATTGTACCAGAGGTCAATACGGGGAACATAGGGCAATATATCGGGCATTTCACCTCGCATGGCCATCAGTATCCTCTCTCTGTGTGTCATCATGACCTCCTCATCCCCGTCCCATCAATGACATCACAGCAATATAGTTCCTCCACGCGCATCTCGCAATTCTTTACCATGTAGACAGTCAATGCCCGATGTACTTGGCCCACATCTGAGTTACCGATACCGCAGAAACAACAGTCAGGATGACGGCAGCAATGATTACTCCCGCCAAGGCCGATTTCCCCATGCGGTAGGCTCTGGGCAATGATGAGTTTAACCACAGTGCTCCATAACAGACCAGCATGATCCCTATATTGGTGGAGATCATGGCAGCAATATCCATCATTGTGACCGGTTTCATCCCACTCCACATCACGAATACAGATACGGCCCCGATGTAACTACCTACACACAGGAAGACCGTTTGGTAAGCCGTTCGCCGGACTGCAGCAAAGAGGGCGCCCAGGAACTCGTGAGTGACCCTGGCGTAGAGTTCCGGGATAGCATAAAGAGTGCCCCACAGGGCAGCTAGGACAGTAACGTAATATACTGGAACCATAAAAGGGCTGAGTTGTTCCCATATTGCCTTCTGATGCGATAGCAAGATGAAACCTCCGGGGAGTAATTGGCGAGGATGAAGCACGGCCGCACCCGCAATCAGAAAGGCACAGCTGACAAAGAAGAGGACGAAAGCTCCCAGTCCAATATCCCAGCGGATCGGCGTGAGGTGTATATTGGCCTTGTCCACTTCCGCCTTTTCATCGGAAAGGTAAATCGGACCCTCAGATCGTGCAAAATCCCTTATCTCCTCTATGTGCGGTGAGCTGCTCATCCCCCATCCATGGAGAGCCGCCCAGTGCGCATAGACTACGTATAGGCTCATGCTCCCACCAATGTATCCGAACACGGTGGCGAGCTCTAATGGCTTCGAGCGCGCCACGAAGTTGGGGTCAGCCTGCACCCAGTCGGGGTAAGGCGGAACAAAGCCGAAGGAGAAGGCTCCCTTCAGTAACTCCAGGAGGGAGGGAGAGCTTATGAGTCCACCGATCAACGTACCCAGAACTAACACCCCGCAGATGATGACTTGTTGTTGCTCCAGTCTGGTGAAGCTGGCGCCGATGCCAAGGCCGATGGCACCCAGCGCAAAGAGCGTGCCCCATAATCTGGGGTCGCCGAAACAGAAAATCGTAGCCATGAGACCCCCACAAGCCCCGGCAATGGCCGACACGAAGAAGGGAGCCATCATCCAACCTATAATGAGGATGAACCAGAGAAACCATCCTCTGGGCCCGGGCATGCGGGCCCACGCATCGCCCAAGAACTCACCTGTAATCACCGTGTAACGACCAATGCCATACTCCAGGAATAGGTTCTTGGTCAAACAAGCCAGTAGCACCAGCCACAAGAGCCCATAGCCTGACCACGCTCCTGTACGCACTGCCAGCACCGTTTCCCCCGCTCCCACGGAAACGGAAGCTACTATGGCTGCCGGTCCGAAGAATGCCATATATCTCAAAAACTTCCTCACCGAAAACTGCTGTGCGAATAACTTGTCAGGCTCCGGAAAGGTAAATTTCTTATCTATATTTCCTTGTTGTAATGTCACTGCCCCGCCTCCCTGCCGCATCATTAGCCCCAAACTGATTAGCTCAATTACATCGAACTACATTTCCTTTTCCCCTGAAGTTCTCACCTTCATGACAATGCCGGGCCTTTGTTGTGATCTGAGTTACTTCATTCCCGGTGAGGGGGCAAGAAGAGCTTGGTTTTAGGGCAATGGACAACAGCTGTAATATGCAGCGCCGCATGAGCTATTGGCGAACCAATTGGGTTTGCCGACACCAGGGTCGGCACGGACATTATGGTATTCCCGATATTGGCCTGGATCACCTTCTCTGATGTGAAATCCGAGTAGCCTGCATGATAGGCTGTGGTCATCACAATGATTAGAATCCATGCCAGAAGACCGAACCCTATTTTCTTGCCCAGCGGTTTTTTCTCGACATTAAAGGCTCGCCAGGTAACAACCCATGGAAAGACTGACAGGAGTACGCCATCAATGCCTCCATAAACCAGTCCCCTCCAGAACATCACCCAAACCAGATACGGGCCTGCCAACCTTTCAGTCTCCGGCCTTGCCAAGACATTTCTGGCCATCACAGCTCCAAAGATTAATCCAAGCAGGATTCCCCACGCCAGTCTTCTGGAAAACCATTTCTTCAGATCCAGTCGGGTCTCTTTTATATAGAGAGCGAAAAAACCAATAATCACCCCGAAGTAGACGAGGTAATATACGTCCAACGGCAAGATAAGTATGTCTCCGAAAATGAAAGAAGAACCGAATCCTGCCAGGGAACCACATACGATCCAAATGAGATGGCTATAATTATGCATGTCTGGTTAGGTTTTTAATCTCCAGATAGACCAGTTTAAAACTGCGGCATAGCCTACCCAGACAAGGTATGGAATCAGTAGATATCCTGCAACCGCACTTAGGCGGTAAAAGAAAACGGTGTTCATTAAGATGAAAACCCATAGAGCCAGAATATTGATAACGGAAACAGATATGTTATGAAGACCGAAGAATACGCATGACCAGGTAGCATTAAGAGCCAACTGAAGGGCAAAGACACAAAAGGCTGCTTTTCTATTCCTTGAATCACTGTTATTCCACGCCCAATAGCCTGACATTCCAATCATGAAATAGAGAATTGTCCATACGGGCGCAAATATCCACCCAGGAGGAGTCCAGCTGGGCTTGCTAAGGGCTGTATACCATTGTCCTGGGCTGAATTGTAAACCTATTATACCAGGGAGAAAGCATATAAACAGAAAGATAGCTGCTTCGAGTGAATTTGGCATACTCAAATTAGGCTGCCTGTATGAGTGTGGCGCTTAATAGTCCGAGCTCAGATGTCAGGCGAAGCTGCGTTTCTTTGCATATAAACCCACGAGATAGGTTGATAGAAAAATCAGGGCAAAGGGAATCCATGTTCCCAGAATACTTGCAAACATCTCGAAACTCTTTTCAATCAGAAGAGCGACAACAAAGAAATCCATGAGGATTACAAAAGAAACAAACACAATTGCAGTTTGTAGCGGAGCAGTGTAATTGAACTTTCTGAAGTAAATGAGGGATATTATTGCAAAGATGACAGGGGCGCCAATTGCATGAATGATGAGAGTGCTCTCTAAAGACGTAACCCCCCTTCCGATCCCAATAATCGCCCCGCACAGCACCCACCCTACAAAGGCATGCACTAAGATGATAACGATTTTCCCAATCCTTATTTCATCCATCATGGTCTCCAAAAAAATGCTTAAATACCTTCTCGCAGTTTATTGCGTCAGCCGAAATTTCCCCTAACGGCTGCGTTGAGTTGTGGCATGTATGCAGTCGGCTTCAATGTGCCTTACCTTGGCCTCTCTTGAACAAGATATACCAGTGCCTCATTTCCATCACATACAATTTGCGCTTGAGTTCCTGAATGGAGTATTTCCGTTGCCTTCTTGGTGCCCAGCGCTCCCGGTCTATCCATTATCCCAAGCACCTCTGCTGCTCGAGACACGCGAGTTCCCTGATTCGTTATGACTCCCACAAAGTGCTCCAAGATTCGTGTCCATGACCAATCGATCTCGGTTGTCACTAAGATCTTGGGCGAGCCTTCATTTATGGTTTCAAGGTAATTGCTGGCCTGTTTAAAGTCCGCAAGATTCTCTACGGTACCAAGGGCAGCCTTATGCATGGTAGGACATTCGCCAGCTAACATTGGAACATAGATGAGATCCATTTTTCCTGACTTTCTATTCGTTTTCCCTTGATCCATCAGCAGTTCGTCTAATCGAGGTTTCGGTCAAACGCTGACACCTGACCCTCTGTCCAGGTGATTCATTTCAGGAACAGCAATAGTTCACGATGGAATTGTTCCGGTGCCTCTAGGTGCGGAATATGGCCTACATTTTCCATTTCGACCAGTTTGGCATCGGGAATGGCAGCAGCGGCTTTTTTGCCCAGCTCAGGATACTGCCCCAATGTAGCCAGTACCTCCGGGGTAACACTGCCGCGACCGAAAGTGGTTCTGTCTTCCTGTCCAATCACCAATAAGGTAGGAGTCCTGACAGTGGGAAACTCGTAGACCACGGGCTGGGTATATATCATCTCAAAGGTCAGAGCAGAAGCCCATGCCAGTCTTGGGTACTCGCCACTTAGGGTCCAGCGATAGTGAACCTGCACATACTCATCATATTCGTCTTTCCATTTCACATAATACGTCTTGTGGTAGTTGCGAATGCTCTCTTGTGTATATTTCAGGATCGATTGATAGGCACCTTCGATAGGAACAAATGGCACCTTTATCCGCCAGTCCTCAAGGCCAATTGGATTTTCCAGCACAAGCCGTGTCGTCGTCGAGGGATACATCAGGGCAAAACGGGTGGCAAGCATGCCCCCCATTGAATGTCCGACAACGGCCGCCTGTTCAACATCGAGTAGATCCAGTAATGTCTTGGTATTCTGAGCCAGGAGATGAAAACTATAGTGGATATCTGCCTTGGTGGACTTCCCGAAGCCGATCTGGTCAGGGACAACCACCCGGAATCCATTCTCGCTCAGGAACCGGACCGTTTTCCTCCAGTAATTTCCAAAAAAATTCTTCCCATGCATAAGAACAACAACCTTTCCATTTGCCTTACCAGTGGGCAGGACATCCATATACGCCATGAGCACATCCTTGCCCTGGATATTCAGTTTCATAAACTTCACCGGATACGCATATGCATAGTTTTCCATCGCAATGCCCAAAGGCACGGGTTGCTGGTCAAACCGTTGAGCCTCAACGCCTGTGGCAACCAGAGACAGTACAATACACAAAACTGCCACAAGGTTCCTCCATTTCAGCATGGTATTCCTCCTCTCACCGCATCAGGTGGACTGCGGTGTCACAGTCCAGAGCGTCTAATTAGCTTACACCAGTTGGCCAATATCAGATGCTTCCTCGGCAGATCAATCCGCCAATCAAGGCAAAGAGCATGGAGACGACATTTCCAAGCAGGGCGGAGAATGCCAAGGAGCGAATCGTGATATCTTCTCTTTCCCTCAAGAGGATATTCCAATTGTAGAGCATCTTTACTGTCACCCACCCAACCATTGCCACTGAGGTGGCGGACATGTTGAACGCCACGAGGATAGTAAAAAAGGTACGTTCGATAAGCCCAACGAGCCAGGAAGGAACGTCTAGTGGGGTCATAATCTCGTCATATCTCTTCGTCTCCCTGCGCTCAGCGGCTTTGGAGCTAACAAACCCGCGTACGACTTTCAGAAAAATAGATGTGAATAGCCAACCGATGCCTAATGCAAAAATCCCAAGTCCGAAAAACCACCGAAGAAAAACTTCCATAGAGCAAACCCCCTGAAATTCCGATCTTGCCAGCTAATGACCAGGCTCACCCGCCTCGGTTAGCAGGCGGGAGGAGCGCCGAGCTAGACTTATAAGACGGCCTTGAGCCGTTCTAACGTTTCCGAAGTATCTAATTTAGTTCCTTTCTTTAAAAGCGTGTCGAAAAATATCGTAAAAAATAAACCTTTCCCATTTTCCTGCGCGCTTTTCATGTTCTATTTTTGTGCGGAGAATATGCCGTAAATCACGATCCCGTCATCTATTATTTTGTATTGCCTTACACAGGCTATTGCATGATTCACTTGGGTTTCTGAGGTTAGTTGTATCAGATTCAATATTTTTATGATAGGATACCCCAGAATACCTCTGATATATATCCTCTCTGACGAGGGTTTTATTTCTTTAGTTTTGTCTACAAACTCAATATCTTTGAATCCAGCCTTTCTCAGATTTTCTTTGAACTCACTCACGGTTGAAAGGTTTGGTATCGCCCATCCATGAAGCCCATCATTAACTATTTCTTGTTCTGTTTCGTCTAGATCATCCCTATTAAGAAATCCATCGCAAACAACCAGTCTTCCACCGGGTTCTAATAGCCTGAATGCTTCCTTTATAAAATCCTCCTTTCTCTCAGCATAACAAATGCTTTCAATACCGATTATTTTTGCAAAGGAGTTATCGGGGAAGCCAGTGTTAGTGAAGTCTTTAGCATAGAACTTCACCAAATGTCCGACTTTTTTGTTTACAGCATTCCTTTTCGCTAATTTAACTTGCTTTTCGGAGAGCGTTATACCAATTACGTTCACTCCATAATTCTTTGCTAACCAAATCCCTGTTCCCCCAACTCCACATCCAGCATCTAGGAGTGTATCCGAATCTCTAATATTTAATTTTTCAGCAACAACTCCGTTTTCGTTTAATAATGCCTCATTTAAGTTCTTAGTATTGCTGTCCCAAAACCCATAATGCATGGAGAAATTCTCCCTGTTCATCCACAATAGATTATAGAGTACTTGATTTTCGTCGTAGTATCTCTTTATTCTCTCATCCAATTCCATCTTCCCCAACTTGAATCAAAACACGGTCATTTTGGCGTCCGACAAAGTGGTATGATATACATTAGAACATGAGACATTTTGTTCTATAGACTCCTTTCACAAGCGCCTCGTTTCTGAATTCATGTCTCAAAAGTTGGATTGAATTACACTACATGGTATTGTGAAGGGGGATGGACTAACGGAGGGAGCCCGTAGTGCTGCCGGAGTTAGTCCATCATTGTCAAACCAGGAACTCATGGACGATGACCCGGTAAGCCGGGTGATAAACAGCTTTGTATGCCAGAGAATGATGCACTGTGGGAAATCGCTCCCCCTCCATCTTGGCAAAAAAGCCTTCCAGCACGGTCCGGGCGAACGGCAGTTCTTCCGCCGAACCCATCCGCTCCGCATACGACCAATACCGCCGCAGGTGCGCCCATGTGCCTTGGTACTCATTGGCAGTCCGAATGAACGCGGCAAATAGCGCAGACGGATCCCCTCCAGCAGCAATGTAAGGTCTCAGATTAACGCGAACGATCCGACCGTCTGGGGATATTGTGTCCACCATTGGTTCTTCCGGCCCCGCACCGAGGTTATTCAATTCACGCTCAAGCCACTTGCGAGCCCCAGCGATATCCTGCCTCGCGTGCTCCCCTCCCATGGCCGCTTGATAGATGAGTTTGTAGAGATCTTGAATCTCGAGCCGTGGATAGCGCAAGACCTGATCTGAGATAATCCGCCGAAGCGCGGCCTCTTCCGCAGCCCACGAGAGGGTAATCTGAGATGCCTTCCTCATAAGGAATTCGGACAGGCCTTGATGGTGAAGTTTTTAGCTCAAACCCTTATTCCTGACAAATTGTCTTTTGCCTTGCGAAATGTCAAGATTAAAGGTGCGGCCGTCCACCGAATTGGTTGTAATTTACGGTGTAATTTAAAATTGACACCTAGCCATCTTTTCCCTATACTCCTGCCTTCAACAATCAAATTCTATCATATTGAGGAGGTAGCTATGTTTTACGAAGTAGAGATACCTCAGCAGAAGACAGGCCAGAAAAAGGTCTCAGCCTTAGTGGTACTGAACCCAGCCGAGTCTAGGAGGCTCCTGGCTAAGGCCGCAGTAAAGCTGCCAGAGGTGCAGAATGCCTGGAAAAACGGGATGATCATTATCAGCAGGGGTATCACCAATGCCTTTGTTACCGAGGAGCTCTTTGGCATCTCGGTAAAGCCCAAGGCTGGCCAGACCGTAGGCATGGTCTGCAACGGCATTACCAATGCCAACTCGGGCCCACCCCCCTGCACCTGGCACGTCATAAGGCAGGGGAAAGTGGTGGAAGGCGCTGACTCGAACGTTGAGATACTGAATTTCACCTCTGACGATGTCTTCATTAAAGGGGCCAATGCGGTAGACAACGACGGTAATGCCGGCATCTACGTCGCTTCGGTCAAGGCCGGGAGCATTGGCGTGGCTTGGCCCATAGTTACTCCACGAGGTTGCCATCTCATAATCCCCGTAAGCCTGGAGAAGCTGATCCCCTCGGTCATCGAGGCCTCCAAACACACAGGCCTTTACCACTTCAAATACAGCACCGGGCTCCCGGTCAAACTCATCCCCCTGCCTCTAGCCACGGTTATAACCGAAGTTCAGGCCTTCGCCATCTTGGCAGGCGTTAGGGCATATCCCATAGGCTCTGGCGGCGTCGGGGGCTCTGAAGGTTCTGTGCACCTCTCCCTTGCGGGAGATGAGGAGAGTGTGGAGAGGGCCTTCGAGCTGGCTAAGTCCGTCAAAGGAGAACCTCCAGTGGACCTACCTGAAACATTCTATCTCAGCACGGCAGCCGATTACAATTATGATGCCCTGGCTCAGCTTGCCACGCTCAAGGGTATCTAAGCAGAGACTGCAGCAAGGCAAAGCCTGGGATTAATGCCGAATGGATTGATAGGAGGGCTTTTACACAAGCCTGGTAATGTCTTTTGCCACCTTACGATACTGTGTCGACATAATTGGGTCATGGCCAGGGAAGATCAGATCAATTGAAGAGGCCCTGCTCCGAAGCTTCTCATAGGTCCTCATCCATCCCACCAGATCCACGATGAGGGCGCTCGGCCAATCCTCTCGGTAGTTGCGAAAAATATGGGCGCAGTCAGAACCGAGGATGGCCGTACCCTTTGCTGTATCCACAGCCACAGCCTGGAGGGCCACGGTATGTCCTGGGGCAAGAAGACATTCAATGCCCGGGAGGACCCTCTGATCGCCGTTGAGTAAAACAAGCCGATCCGTACCTTCGAGGGATGCCAGATAAGCCTTGGAGCTTTCATCTGAAACATGCATGAAAGGAGGGCGTGTCGCGATCGCATCCTTCAACCAGAAACGATACTCTTCATCTTGGATGTAAAAGGTGGCATTTGGGAAGAGGCTTACACCGCTTGCATGATCCCAATGGATGTGGGTGATTACAACGTGTTGAACTTCATCGGCCTTTACATCAATTCGGGAAAGGACCTCCACCGGGTTTACATATCCATTAAGGTTTCTCTCTCTGGCAAGCTCAGGCGCAACCCCCGCATCCACAACCACCAGTTCTCCTTGCCCTTTAAGGCACCAGATATAATAATTTCTCTTCTCGACCCTCTCCCATTCCTTAAGCCACATCAGGAAAGCACCGGAGCTTGTAAATGGTCCGGCATACTTGAGGGCGTAGATCTCATATTCGGCCATAGTAAAATCCCCTTTCACTATTCCGGGTTATATAGTTCTTGAGGTTCCTCTTGACACCTTACTTATACTGCTCTCGAGGAGGACTGAACACGTCCAGGATCAGTGCTGGTTTCTTGTGGGTTGAGCCTCCATGGGTAGTGTTGGGAGGAACTTGGTACATATCCCCCTTTTTGAGCATCTTGGTCTCTTCCCCGATAGTCATCTCGAATTCCCCTTCCAAGATGATCCCCATCTGCTCTTGGGGGTGAGTGTGGAGCGAAGCTACGGTATGGGGCCCTAACGTAACATGTGAGAACATTATATTTCCCCCGCAAACCACGCGAGCAAGGAATCCTCTTTCTGGCTCTATCTCCTTGAAGTCCTGTGGAAAATTATAGAACACGACTATACCTCCTCAGTTTTGAATGATAGGAAACCCCTTTTCGTCGAGGAAAGGGGACGTTGTTTCTGAGTGAACTTACAGATACGTGTCAATCTCAGGCAGATCCTCTGAATTGGCAGCCCGAGCCACTGCCGAAGTGCTCACGCCTACATATCGCGCCACCTCCGCTGCCGGATACCCCATCTTCCTTACCGCCAACTGACAGTACAATCTCCGTATCCTCAATACCCTCCTGTTTCTGCTTCCAGACCTCAAATCCGATTCTAAGAGCCCTTGATCTTTGGCGATTTTTCTTCCCAGCGTTGCCAAATCAGTAAGCTTACTGGATAGCCTCAGGGTCTCCTTTGCCCGTTTATCGACCTCGGATATGAGGTTCTGTACAAACTCACCGCTTCCCAGGATCCGATCATCCGAAGCGACCCTGATCCCCTTCCTTCTCATGGAGAGGACCTGAGCCCATCCGCCCAGAGTCCGGATCAGACCCCCTCCCACCAAATCCGGCCTCCTGCCCTGGGATATATCACTTCGGACAAACGACTCATAGTGCAAAATGGCCTCTTTGCTCCGAGTGCCAAAGTAGGAGAGCACCGTGTCGGTATCCTGCCAAACCCGTTTGACCTTGCCCACAAGCACCGAATGGCCCGTCCAGGGATATCGACCAAGGGCACTCATGTCCTTGACCATGCCCGCCCGCAACGGATTGAGGTGGATGTACCGGGTGAGCTCCAACAGATAAGGGTCCTCCTCACAAACAATCGATTTGTATCTGTTCTGAAATAGATGCCCATGGCGCTTGTGTCTCAAATTGAAGTTGATGACATATCCCGTCAGAAGGCGCCTCATGCTCTTAGAGAGGGACTGTCTGCCCGTCCTCACCAACACGTGGAAATGATTGGGCATAAGCGCCCAGGCATATACAATCAGGGCCCCTCCCCCACAGAGCTCTTTAACACGGTTGAGGAAATCCTCCCGGTCCGCCTTGTTGCTGAAGATCTTGGCCCGTTCAATCCCCCGGCCTATGACATGGTGCAGGGTGCCAGGGGCATCGAGTCGCGGCTGTCTAGGCATGCCCAATCATTACGCCCTCCGCCCGTGATTGGCAAGTTCATTCAGAAACAACGTCCCCTTTTCTAATCAAGAGCAAGCTCCATATATGATGCACCCTCGACGGGATTATATCGATAAGGCTTTATGTGCTGAAACCCCAATAACAGGTATAAATTAATAGCTTCCTTCATAGAGGGAACTGTATCCAATCTCATGCGAGAGTATCCTATGTCTCTTCCCGCTTTGATAATAGCCTCAGCAAGGGCTCTACCGATCTTCAATCCGCGGAAAGCTGGTTTTACATATAGCCTCTTCATCTCACAGATTTCGTTACCGAGATCCCTTAAAGCTACGCATCCCGCCAAGTCCTCATCGTAAAAAGCCAACAGTAAACGACCATGTGGGGGAGAATACTCATCTGGGAAACCAGCCATCTCCTTCTCAAAATCCTGAAAACTAAGATCAAATAGCAAGGAAGCAGCATATTCTAGGAAAAGATCTTTTGCGTTCTCAATCAGTTCTTTCCTATTAGCGGAGACGATTTTTATCATAATACTGGATTATGACTGCGCCTAAGGGGCGCGAGCAAGGCGAGCGTCCCTGTTCAGCGGCGTGTCTGATTTTGAATATCTAAATTTCTCTATTATGGCAACCAGCAGCTCCCAGGAGGTTGCAAAAAGATACATAATCAGAACAGAAATAGTAATGTATCCCCAAAACAGAGTCTCTCCTAAGAAAACCACTAACCAAAGCATATAAAGTGAAAATCCGCCCGCTGCCAGTTCAACGGCATTGATAACCCGTCGTGCCCAGAAAGCCCGAGTCACAATGCTAAGGATTAAGAACGGAATTGGCCACGTAAACATACCTAGCCTTAGCCAACTTCCCCAGCTACTGACGTCAAATTTTTGTGAAGGGATAAAATAAAGGTATGCGGGTTTTTCAGAGGACCTTAAATACCTTTCACCAGGTTCATCTGGCAGAATGCTCCTGCGCTGCTCTTCGACTATCCCTGGCGCCTTGAGATCATACGTCTGACACCTTGAAAGGGGCATGAAAAAACAAATAAACAAAAGTACCGAGAGAATGCCTTTTAGTATTCTAATCATAATTAGGGGCCGCAAATCTAACGCGCAACATCAGCGCCAAGCAAAAGCCGCGGCTCTTGCCGGCCAGGCCTCATACCGTTGTCAAGGCCTCAATCTGTAGATAACGTAAGGCGCTATCGTGATCCAAACTAAGACTAGGATCCAGACTCTGCCTTCCAGAATATTGTAATCATGAAAAAGTCTGCTCCACGGGTGCTTCATCACATAGTGCCCGAACAAGAACTCAAATGCAATCGTGAGGGCGAGCCATATGATTCCTATGGTGAATGCCTGGCCAGATGATTGCATTCTCCATCGAAGAGTCAAGCACCATGTAAAAAGACCAAATAAGATAATGCCCGTCACCGATGAGACCTGATGCGCAAGCAGTTCGCCCAGGAATTTCCCATATCCAACCTCTCGGATAACTCCATTTATGATCCCAATAATGGCTAGACCTATCCAGGCAATGGTGTATCTCAGGATCATCTCTTTTGGTTAGACAAATCTAGAGAAATAATAAATCTCACCAGAAGCTTACCGGTAAGATTTGATTTAAGGTTTTGGGGTTGAACCTTTATTCTCGGCAGATTCTTCTTTGAATTAGGGAATGTCAACATTAAAGGCCCCGCCCCCATCTCTACTTTGAAGTCTTTGACATCTAACGCGGAGCTGAGGGGTGCGGCGCCAAGCCGCTTCCCTCTCCAGCGAAAAGTTAGGCCAAAAACCTGATGGAAGTAATCTTAAAAGCCCAAATATTTATTATCGAAAGTAGCCCGCCCATAAAAGTATGGGTTTTCGATATGGATGATATCTATATCTTATTGACGCGCTCGTTTTCGCTTATATGGCTCCTATTCGGTTATCTATCCTTATCCCTCATCATGTCCGCAAGTCCAGCAAAGGGCTTATGTGTAGCAGGGGAAATTTGTTCGTCAATGATCCTATCACCTTCGCCTTCCATATGATCCAGGTATCGCCTGTGTTCATTATCATGGCAATAGATGCAGAGGTTCTCCCAGTTACTCCCGTCGGGCGGGTTGTTTTCGTGGTTGTGGTCTTTGTGGTGGACGGTAAGCATCCGCAGATTCTTATGGGTAACCTCTCGGCCACAGCGGGCACATACCCAGGGATGGATTCTCAAGGACTGCTCGCGGTAACCTTTCAGGCGGGCCTTACGGGCTTGTGCCACAATCCGATCCATTTCTTCCTTGTTTAACTTGCCGGCTGGGGGTTTACGAGGCCTTGAACTTTTGAAGCCCATCATCACCTCCTTAGAGAATTCTTTGTCCAAGCTCAGAACAGACTATGGAAAGGGGGATAGGCATATCATTTTCCTGTGTTTTCGAAGAAACGCTGTAGGCATTACTGAAAGAAAATTGGAAATCATAAACACTACAATTTGAGAAGTTACATTTTGCGTTTCCACACTATATATTTTGGTATTCTCAAAGGCATTGCCTTGTTTTGGTATGTGCAATCTTTTCAATTACTTAGTTAATATACAATCTGGAGGGAAAAATGGTCAAGCAAAACTTTTGGAGCAGGTCCATGAACATATCTGGCTGGAGCGCTATCCTATCTGAACGGAACGGGCTTATGTCTCATGGATCAGGAGATTTGTCCACTTCCACAATAAGAAGTATCCCCTAACTAAGCGTGAAAGGGGGGTCTTCTCTAGGACCTGCCAGTCAATCGGGAACCTGCTTTACCTATGAGCGCTGGGGTTTGCGAGCTGTTATCCGATTTTCTTTAATATCACTATCTTACAGGGGAAGCATCACATATTTTAGCAAGGAGAGAAAAGAATGTGTTGCAAATAGATGCATAGGTAGATCTAAATTTGCCTCATGCCTGCAGTCATACTTGGTCTTTGATTATCTTCAACGCACCACTATCCAATGACACGACCAAAAAGTATGTTGATTTCTTATTCCTTCTTCACTAAATTACAAAAATTGAGCTGATATTAATGGTAAGGCCATATTTTCATAAAAAACAAAGATGAAAGCCCCCAATAAGACGGTCTACCTGGTAGACGGAAATTCATATATCCACAGGGCCTACCATGCAATAAGAAACCTCTCCAACTCCAAAGGCCTTCCCACCAATGCCATATTCGGCTTCACCAAGATGCTTATGAAACTGGTGGATGAGAAATCGCCTGATTACGTGGCAGTAGCCTTCGATGTGAAGGGGCCGACCTTCAGGCATGAGATATCTCAAGATTACAAGGCCACCAGACCCCCTATGCCAGACGATCTGGCAGTACAGATTCCTCATATTAAAGAGGTGGTCGCTGGACTAAACCTCAAGACGCTGGAACAGGAAGGATATGAGGCAGACGATATTATTGGAACCATTGCAGGATTGGCCAGCAATCAGGGCCTTAATGTGGTTATTGTGAGCGGTGACAAGGATTTTAGACAATGCATATCGGAACATACGGTTATGTGGGACCCGATGAACGATAGGGTGGTTGATTATCAAAAGATAAGGCAGGATTATGGGATTGAGCCTGAGCAGATAATTGAGGTAATGGCCCTTTCAGGAGACTCGGTGGACAATATCTCGGGTGTTCCCGGTGTTGGAGAAAAGACCGCCATTAAGCTGATCCAACAGTTTCATTCAATAGAGAACCTCTTTGAAAATACGGATAAGATAGCCAAGGCCTCACTCAAAGAAAAGCTTGAGCAGTCAAAGGAACAGACCCTTTTGAGCAAAAAACTGGTCACTATCAATAACTCCGTTCCAATGGACATTACCCTTGATGATCTGAGGCTCCAATCACCCAGAAAAGAGAAACTGGCCGAGATATTTCGGGAACTGGAATTTAAATCGCTCATAGATAAGTTCTCCGAGCATGCTGAACTGAGCAAGAAAGACTATCGATTAATCCTGAACAGAGAAGAGCTGAAATCCCTCATAGAAACTATAAGAAAGAAAGGGATGGTTTGCCTTGATACGGAGACCACCAGCAAAGAGTATCTCACGGCAGAACTGGTAGGCATATCATTCTGCCTCGAGCCAGGGATTGCATACTATCTACCCTTAGGGCATACCTATGGGGGCGTGGTTCCCCAGATAGATACTGATGATGCCTTAGGCCTTCTCAAGGATATCTTATGCGATGATAGGGTAAAAAAGATCGGGCAAAATATCAAATACGATGCAGAGGTCCTGGCCAGATACCATATCGACCTAAAAGGATTATCTTTCGATACCATGGTCGCCTCATATGTGATTGATCCTACCCTGCGCCAGCACAATCTGGACTACCTGGCACAGCACTATCTAAGCTACAAAATGCTGAGCTATGATGAGGTAACCGGCCATGATAAGGATAAAACTTTTGCCTCTGTTGATGTCAATAAGGCCAAGGAATATTCCTGCGAGGATGCAGAGATCACGCTCCTGCTGAAATCCATTCTGGAAGAAAAGCTGAAGAGTACCGATAATTTTGCCCTCTTTCAGGATCTGGAGATGCGGCTCATCCCGGTTTTAATGGATATGGAGATGACTGGGATAAAGGTAGATGTGGATTTCTTTAAATCCATGTCAGAGGCATTTGCCGATGAGCTTTCCTCCATCGAACGCAGGATCTTTGATCTGGCAGGAGAAGAATTCAATATAAACTCCCCTCAGCAGCTCGGCAATATCCTCTTTGAGAAGCTGAACCTGCCAGGGAAGAAAAAGACAAGGAAGAAGACCGGGTACTCGACAGACGTCGAGGTACTCACCGAGCTTGCAGTTCAGCATGAGGTCCCGAACCTTCTTCTGAGGTTCAGGACCATCAGCAAGCTCAAATCCACCTATCTGGATGCCCTGGTGAACATGGTATACCCACTGACCGGAAGGATCCACACCTCCTACAATCAGACAGTGACTGCAACGGGCCGCTTAAGCAGCAGCAATCCGAATCTCCAGAACATCCCTATCAGGACCGATGAAGGAAGGGAGATCAGAAAGGGCTTTATAGCAGATGATGGCCATCTGCTCCTCTCTGCTGATTACTCACAGATTGAGCTACGGGTATTCGCCCATTATTCGGAGGACCCTGTGCTTCTTCAAGCCTTTGAGAACGGAGAGGATATCCATGCCAGGACCGCAGCAGAGGTATTCGGAGTGGACTCAAAGATGGTCACCCAGGAGATGCGCCGGATGGCCAAGATGATCAATTTCGGGATCATCTATGGAATGGGGCCGATAAGGCTGGCCAAGGAACTTGGGATAAGCAAGAAGGTGGCACAGCTTTACCTTGACAACTATTATGAACGATATAAGGGGGTCAAGAATTTTAAAGAGAAGATACTATCCCGGGCACGGCACAATGGATACGTGACCACCCTTCTCAAGCGAAGGAGGTATCTACCGAATATAGACAGTGATAATGGAAACCTCAAGAACGAGGCAGAAAGAGCCGCTATCAATACGCCCATACAGGGAACAGCCGCTGACCTGATAAAGATAGCCATGATACATATTGCCGAGAGACTGAAGAAGGAAAGGTTACGGACAAAAATGCTCCTCCAGGTCCATGACGAGTTAGTTTTTGAGGTCCCTCAAGAGGAGCTGGATAGTGCTGCCAGATTGGTAAAGGAGGAGATGGAGGGCGTTTATCCCTTGCATATCCCCCTGAAGGTGGATATAAACTGGGGCAAGAATTGGGGGGAGGCGCATTGAATTTGATACGTGAATAGGGAGTTACTCTTGAGTTCTTGCTGACCTTAGCCATGACGTGTTGCTTGGATCGACAAACGGGAAAATCCTAAATTCGAAATCCGAAGCACTAAACAAGTACAAATGACCAAAGCACAAAATTACAAACAATATGATAAGAACGTATGTAGATCTTAGAATTAAAGCATCAGAAAGCAAGAAGGCGTTTTGGTTATTAGAGTTTTGAATTTTCAATTTGTTTCGGATTTCGATATTCGGATTTCGGATTTATTCACATCGGGGTAAGAGTCCGGGAATGCTCGCATTAGACAGGGGGGCTCTTAAAGGCAGAAAAAGGATCGGGTATGGAAAGTTATTACATTGGTATCGACGCTGGATCGGTAAGCGTAAACGCCGTGGTAATCAACAACAAGGGAGAGTTGATCTTTGAGTACCCATACAAGAGACATTTTGGTGGGGTGGAGACCACTGTCTTTGAGGTCGTTAATGAGCTTTACAGCCGTTTCGGCTTTGCGAACATAAGGGCCCTTTCCTTTACTGGAAATCACGCAAGAATCATAAGTGACAGGATCCACGGATTCTATGAGTTTGAATCAATTGCCCAAATCCTTGGCGCTGTATTCCTACAACCAGATGTGAGGACTGTTATCAGCATGGGCGGACAGGATACTGCCCTGTATATCCTCAGTCATAATGGGGGCAAGTGGGAACTTACCGATTTCAACACCAATGGCCCCTGTGCCTCTGGTACAGGATCCTTTATTGACCAACAGGCAGAAAGATTGGCGTCCTCTATCTATGGGAAGGACTTCGATACCTCAGAGGCTCATATCTCCAGGATCCTGGAGGATTTTATTGCCTTAGGCCTGAAGAGTAAAAACCCCGCCAGGGTGGCCTGTCGATGTACCGTGTTTACCAAGTCAGATATGATACACCTCCAGAATAAGGGTGAAAAACTCGAGGATATCATTGCCGGCCTCCATGAAGGAAATGCATCCAACTACCTAAGCACCATTGTCTCTAACCGGGCGCTGCCAAAACCCATGCTCTTTATCGGTGGTTTAACCATGAACGAGCTGGAGGTGAGGGCATTTAGAGACCACTTTCGTGAACTGATTGTCCCCAGACACTCCACCTCTGTTGGTGCCTTGGGCGTTGCTCTTCAGGCCAAGGAATTAGATATTGCCAATAGGCCTGACCTGGATGAACTTAGATCCATGACGGAAAAGGGCGCATTTTCATTCTTGGCAGCTCCAAGACTGGAGCTGATCAAGACGGATTTTCCGGAAGACAAGGAGCTAAAAGTCCTGCCAAAGCGCAGAAAAAAGATCCCGGTATTCCTGGGGATCGATGTAGGTTCAACAACTACCAAATACGCCCTTATCAGCGAAAAGAGGGGAATCATTGACAAGGAATACCGCCAGACAATGGGCAAACCCATAGAGGTAACGCAAAGTCTCTTGCGGATATTAAAGGAGAGATGCGGGGGCCTGATTGACATCAAAGGCGTGGCAACCACCGGTTCAGGCAGAATGGTGGTAGGTGATTTCCTGAATGCGGATCTGATTATCGATGAGATCACTGCTCACGCGCGGGGCGCTGTTGAAATCGACCCTTTAATAGATACTGTCTTTGAAATAGGGGGACAGGACAGCAAGTACATCTCTATCTCCAATACCCATCCCCTTGACTTTGACATGAACAAGGTATGCGCAGCTGGAACAGGGAGCTTTCTGCACGAGCTGGCAAATAAGAATAGCATAAACATTGTTGAGGAATTCCAGAGGATAGCCCTCTCCTCGAAAAGCCCCATTAAATTGACCGAACGATGCACCGTATTTATGGAATCTGATCTTGTAGCCTATGCGCAAAAAGGTGGAGGCAAAAAAGATCTTATCGCCGGCCTCTGCTATGCTATTGTCTATAACTACCTGAACAGGGTTGTGGGAAACAAGAAGGTAGGCGAAAGAATTATGTTTCTGGGTGGCCCTTCTCTCAACAAGGCGATAGTGGCCGCCTTTGAGGCGGTACTGGGAAAAGGTATTGTGGTACCCAAACACAGAGAGGTACTGGGTGGCTTCGGGGCTGCAATCAGTGTACAGGAAAAAATGGAAAAGGAAAACAAGGGGGTGTCCTCCTTCAGGGGTATAGAGGAATCAATTCATGATACACTGGAGTACAAGGAGGCAATATGCCATGCGGATCCACAGTGCCATAATGAATGTAAGCTGAAGATATATAACTTCAGTGGAAGAAAGAGCATATGGGGAGGAGAGTGTGGCAGGTATGAAATAAGAGGCCAATACGGCGAGAAAAAAGAGGATTACTTTAAACTAAGGGATACTATCTGGGAAAGACATCTCAAAGGTCTCTACTACGACCTGGGGGACTTGAAGAGGGGCGCTGAGGAGGACACAAGAGCGGTCTTTGAGATTGATGGAAGGCCGACTGTTGGGATGCAGAGGGCATTATACACTCATCAGCTCGCCCTCTTCTGGGCAAGTTTCTTTGATGCACTTGGGTATCGGGTTGTGCTCACACCGAAAACCAATGACCGGATCTCAAAACTGGGGATAGAGTCAATGACCACCGAGACATGCTTTCCGGTCAAGGTCTCACATGGGCATGTCATAGATCTCCTCGGGAACACACAATACCTGTTTCTGCCCAACATAATTGACGTGCCCTCTCAGGTTGAAAACAAGAATAATTTTTATTGCCCCATGGTTCAGGGAAATCAATATATGCTCAAGACGGCATTGGGACTCAAGGACAGTGAGATCTTAAATCCCACTGTCCACCTCAAATATAGCCCAGATCTATTAAGCGTAGAACTGCATAAATATATCGGCAAGACATTGAGGGTAAGCCTGGGTAAAATCAGGGAGGCAATAGATGTCGCATTTGGCAGGCAGCAGGACTTTGAAAATGAGTTATACAGTCGTGGCGCTGAGATCACATCCTCCTTGGGAGATAAGCAGCCCTTGATTCTCGTCACTGGCAGACCCTACAACCTCTTCGATGAAAAGCTCAATCTGAGGCTTGGGCAGAATCTGTCCAAAATAGGCATGACAGCCCTTCCCATGGACTTTATTGATATCAGGGATATCGACCTATCTGACTTTCCGAACATGTATTGGGCTTACGGCTACCAGGTATTACAGGCTGCCAAGCTCATAAAGCTAACACCGAACTTCTTTGGCCTGCATCTGACCAACTTCAGCTGTGGCCCGGATTCCTTTAACGAGCACTTTTACAAATACATCATGGGACAAAAGCCTTATCTCATCCTGGAATTGGACGAACACACCGCTGTGGCAGGGGCCATGACAAGGCTCCAGGCATTCAAAAATGTCATACAATCTGTTCAAAAAATGGAATCTATGCAGCCCCAAATCACAGAAGTCACTGCAATGGGATCTTGAAAAATGGAAAAAGTTACCCAGTTGGACACCTTCAGGGTCATGTCAGAGCGGGTTGGGCGATTTAACGTTCAGGGAAAGAGATTCTTGATACCGGAGATGAACCGGTTCAGCAGTCATCTCTTGGCCGGGGTCTTTCAGGACTTTGGAGTCAATTCTGAAGTCATGGAGACCTATGAGGGTCTCGATCTTGGAAAAAAATTCACCTCTGGTAAGGAGTGTTTCCCCTGTGTGGTAACCCTGGGTGACATTCTTTTGTTCATGAAAAAAGAAAGAGAGAGGCTCGGGGATAGATTTGATCCTGAAAACTATATGTATTTCATGCCTGAGGCGAATGGTCCGTGCAGGTTTGGCATGTATAACAAATACCACAGGATAATCCTCGATTCCATACCTGGTTTGGACAAGGTGAAGATCGCCACACTCAATTCAGATGATGCCTATTCCCTCGATGGGTTGATCCCTCGAGAAAAAATGCGGAGCTTCAGGAAGGCAGGCTATCTCTCCATTGTGGTTGGTGATATACTTGACAGGTTGCTTTGGAGGATTAGACCATATGAGAAAGCTGAAGGAATGGCAGATACATGTATAAATGATGCAACGGAGCGGTTGACCGAATCCTTCGCTAAACATTCATCTGAAAACGATTTCTCTCCTATTCTTGGAGATTTAATGGAAATTGTGAAGGAGGGAAAGGAGATTATCGACCCTCGTATTCCCAAAAGGCCCTTCATAGGTGTGGTTGGGGAAATCTATGTGAGGACACACGTCAAATCTAACCAGGATACCATTAGAACACTTGAAAAATACGGTGCCGAGGCAATTAATGCCTCCATTGGGGAGTGGATAAACTACACTACCTATGAGCAGGTAAGGCTTGCCAAGAGTGCCCTCAGATTAAACCTCAAGAGATTTCAGTTCAAGGGGATAAAGGAATCTCTTTTTAGATATCTGAAATACAGTCTCACCCTCTTCTACCAATACATGCAACAGAGAAAGGTGTATCAGAGGGTACGGAAATATATCGATATTGAGGAAGATCACAAGATAGGCCACCTGGAAAAGGTGTTAAAAGGGAACAATACCTTCTCATTTGAGGTTGGAACCGAGGCCTGTCTTAGTATTTCATCAGCCATGGAACTTGCCCACCAAGGATACAACGGCATCGTGAACATATTTCCCTTTACCTGTATGCCAAGCAATCTCACCGCCTCAATTGCCAAGCCCTTAATGGCCAAGCTTAATATTCCCTACATCGATATCTCATGCGATGGCTCCCTTCAACCTGGCAGGGAGGCGGCCCTAAGAACATTTATGTACCAAGCCTATCAACACTTTAAGACACACGGTAGACCCTAAATGTCACTTAAAATGCTTATAAATGCAGTGGAACCTGAAGAATACCGGGTTGCCATACTGAAAGATGGTGAGCTGGATGAGTTCTACATTGAGACCTCAACAAAAGAAGAGACAAAGGGAAATATCTATAAAGGTATCGTAACCAGGATTGAGCCCAGCTTGCAGGCCTGCTTTATAAATTATGGGGCAGAGAGAAATGGTTTCTTACCAATAGGTGAAACACATCCTGAGTATTATGAATCTCAGCGGATAATTCCCGGGTCAAGAAAAACCATTCTTGTAGAAGATGTGCTTAAAAAAGGCAGGGAACTCCTCGTTCAGGTAACCAAAGAGACGGTGGGAAGAAAAGGGGCCGCTCTTACCACCTACATATCACTTGCAGGCCGCTACCTTATCCTAACCCCAGGTAAAACTACAGATGGTATCTCCCATAAGATAGAGGATGAAGAGGAACGGCAAAGGCTGAAATCTGATATGAATCAGCTAAAACTTCCGGAAGGTGTAGGCTATATCGTAAGGACCGTAGCCCTGGGGCAGAAAAAGCGGGTAATGGCTCGGGATTTGAATCATCTCTTGAGAATGTGGCAGGATATCAAAAGAAGGGCTAAGGAACAACCATCCCCATCCATTATATTTAAGGAGCAAGATCTTGGCCTGAGGGCTGTGAGGGATTATTTTACGGCCGAGGTAGACGAGGTCCTGGTTGATGACAGGGAAACCTGGTTAGAGATAAAGGACTTTATGCGAATTATCTCTCCCAGACATCAAAGAAGGGTAAGGCTTTACAAGGAGAAAAAACCGATATTTTCCGAATATGGAATTGAGAAACAGATCGAACAGATTTACAGTAATAGGGTTCCTTTAAGAAGTGGAGGTTCAATTGTTATTGACTCTACTGAGGCCCTGATCGCAATTGATGTAAACAGCGGAAGATCCACAAGGGCCAAAGGTTTAGAGACTACATCCTATAAAACCAATCTGGAGGCAGCCAAGGAGATAGCCAAGCAGTTAAGACTCAGGGACATAGGTGGCTTGGTAGTAATAGACTTCATTGACATGAAAGACCCTAAGCATGAACGAGAATTGGTAAAACAGGTAAAGGAGGAGACCAAAAGGGATAGGGCAAAGATGAGCATCTCCTATATATCCAAATTTGGCCTAATGGAGCTTTCCAGACAGAGACTGAGCCCATCGATAGAATCAAAGAGTTACCAGATCTGCGGATCCTGTCAGGGAAGGGGGATGGTTAGGTCTGTTGAGGCTACATCAGTCTATTTCCTGCGCCAGATATGGCTGGGTGCATCAAGAGGAAATATAGACAGGGTTACCGGGGTACTACCAAGCACAGTGGCCAACTATCTTTTAAATAAAAAAAGGGCGGAATTAGCTGATCTTGAAAACCGCTATAGGCTCAGCATAGAAATTCAAGGAAATCCTGACCTTCCACCATGGGGAGGTAATCTGGACTTTATTGAGAGGATTGAGGTAAAAGAGGCTTAAAATCTATGCGCCTGCAGCACAGAAGGTCCACTAAACCACACGTTTCACCGTAAAAATCCCATCCATTTTCACAACAGTAACATTACCCTCTCAAAAGATTCTGGAACTGCCGGACAAAGGGGACATTAAAGAAGAGATCAACTCTGCTGGTAGATCTCAGATCCTCAAGATACATTCTATACCTCAGCAAGCTTCTCTAGGATCAATCCACCATCTCTATCGTATACGAGTATCTTCAAGATGAGTGGTATATCGGTTGATGCGCCTATTCTCAGTTTGCTGTCGATCGACATAAAGCGCTCGATAAAAAAGCGATGCCCCCTTGTGTAGTTTACCGGGAGTCCATCTTTGAGGGGTGAGCTGGGGTAAACCCGAACTTCAGATGGATCTGAATCCTTTGGGCTGGCAAGGACAAAGATATATCCACCTAAAGGTTCCTCATTTTCCTGCCTGTTTATAATCCTGAAGGTGACATACAGTGTGGCCCCATCTCTTCTTACATTCACGTCCTCAATATCCACGATCTTGGGTAAGGATGATTCGGTATAGT